>ERZ650308.180-NODE-180-length-36195-cov-10.267709_pt1 | contig 36195 bp, 31 predicted proteins | sample MGYA00376244_ERZ650308 | MGnify/ENA primary metagenome ERZ650308 (study PRJEB26733, sample SAMN07839295) | wastewater metagenome | biome: small river; feature: stream; material: water | place: USA: North Carolina | collected 2016-04-26 ... | reverse complement strand
AAATATGAAGCGCATGTAAAAAAATCTGAGTAACATTCATTTGGAAGCGGTATATGAAGTGCCGCCTCTCTTGCCCTCCCCCCATCAAAGACTCCAGCTCCTGTTCCTGCCCCTGCTTCTACCTCCCGTTCTGCTCCAGTTGCATCAACCAGCCTAACCCCTTGCCCCTCAACACCTATTACCTCTGGAACTGAAGGTGAAAAACTCCCCCTCGTCTCTAATCGTCGCGGCACTGAACCTGTTAAAAATTTTGAAAAAGCATTTACTACAGATTCCCTGGCAAAAGGGAGAAAGCAACTAAAAGGGCTTTAGAAATAAACAGGAACCTAAGCCGGTTCAAGAAGCCAATTCATAACTATTTTTGAAGTTTCAGGCGAGTCGACCACTGTCACGTGTCCCACGAATGGAATAACAGCTTGTTGGTTTCTGCTTTTTCCAATAAGGACAGACTCTCTAGGAACAAGCCAGTCTTCTTCTGCTGCAATTGTATAAAGACTTTGAATAGAGTCCCTTTTCTCTATTTGCTGAGATATTTTTTCAGCTCTTTCGATAGCGTCCAATGCGTAGTGATAAAAAGGGGTTTTTTCTGGGTTTTCTAGGTTTTTCAAGCGGGAGGCTATTGTTATAACTTTTTTAAGTAAAACACCTGGTAGATGAATTTCTGGGGCGCAAGCATATTCGACCGCTACAATACCCCCTAGAGAGTGGCCAATTAAATTAATCGCAACCTCGCTCTCCCCGCCTGCTGCATAAAGAGCCTTTACACTAGCTATTTTTTCTCTAAGGGAGCCTAGCTCTTCCCCGTCTTTGTAATTAAAAGTGAAAAGAGGGCCCAAATTACGGTTTTTAGAGAGCTCTCGGAGAAGATTCATCCACTCCCCCTGGTTGGATTCACTTGCATGAATTAAGATCGTGGCGGGCTTTTTAAGGTCCTCTTTGCTTAAGATTTTGGGGTTTACCCCGTAATATTCAAAAGAAACCTTTCTACCAGCAACATACCGATTCCATAAAAAGCTGCCGATAGCAGGTAAGGGAAGAGATAAAACCTCCTCCTTCCCTAACTTATGGACTGCCTCTAGATCACTATCTATCTCACTGGAAATCAGCGATATGCTCGCAAGAGCAACTAAGATACATTTCATATATCAATTATATCATGTTTTGTTTAAAATATCCACTTTTGACATTAGGCACGTTACGGCATGACAACCCTCAATACAAATTTTGACAAACTCCCCAAAAGCTACCTATTTTCTAGAATAGGGGAACGGGTCGCTGCCTTAAGGGCAAAAGAGCCTAGCGCTCAGATTTTAAATTTAGGGGTAGGCGATATCGCCCTTCCCCTTGCCCCCACCGTCTCAAAGGCGCTAAAAGGGGCTGCAGATGAAATGGAATTAATCGTTCATGGGTACGGCCCAGCTGAGGGCCACCTCTTTCTACGCGAAAAAATTTTAGAAACTCAGTATGCAGACCTTGAAATTGACGTTGATGACATCTTTATTTCAGAGGGGATTGTTAGGGATATTTGCGACATTCAAGATCTCTTTCCCCCAAGCGCTACAGTAGGAATTATCGACCCTACCTATCCCGCCTACCTCCAATCCTCTATTTTGGCGGGCAAAACCCCCTATCTAATCCCCTGTCTAGAAGAAAATGGCTTTATCCCCCTTCCTCCAAACCAAAGACTTGACTTTGTCTACCTCTGCACGCCCAATAACCCAACGGGCATTGCGATGACAAAAAAAGAGCTCACCCTCTGGGTTGATTGGGCTCAAGAACATGAGACCCTTTTGTTGGTTGATGCTGCCTATGAAACCTTTATCACCTCGGCTGATGTTCCGCGAACAATCTTTGAAATCCCTGGAGCTAAAGATGTTGCGATAGAGTTTCGGAGTTTTTCTAAATCAGCTGGATTTACAGCACTGAGACTGGGATACACAGTCATTCCTAATAAAACACTCAATCAGCTCTGGCGTAAGCGCCAAGACATTAAGACAAACGGCATTTCCCTCCCGATCCAAAAAGCTGGCTACGCCTCGTTATTTGGAGCTGGGAAAGTCGAGTGTGAGGGACAAATCGCCCTTTACTCCCTCCACGCAAGAAAATTAAAAGAGGCGATCGAATCCCTTGGAGAGAGCTGTTACGGGGGAATCGACTCCCCTTATGTTTGGTGGAAAATTAAGGAGCCCGACTCTTGGAAATTTTTCGATTATTTACTAGAAGAGCTCCACCTAATTACGATTCCTGGAAGGGGCTTTGGTGAATCTGGAGAGGGATTTATCAGACTCTCCTCCTTTATTACCGAAAAAACATTACATGAAACTGTTCAAAGGCTGCAAACATGCGTTATGAAGTGACAATTGCCCAAAAAACCTATTTCGAGTCTCATAAAAACCTCCTACTCGAAGACTTTTTTAAAGAATCTCAAACTGCTGAAATCAACAAATATTCAGACGAATTTGATCTTTGGCGCAATCACCCTGAAATTAAAAAAATGTCTGTTTCCAGGGAGCTTGGAGAAATTATCTTTCAACTCACATCGACTCGCCCCGTTCAGCTTATTTTCGACAGAATTGCAAAAAACGAAACGGTTGATTTAACGCAAACCTCCTTTCAAGGCTTAGTTGCAGGAGTCCTTGTTTTCCAGAGATCTATTCTTGTTTTTTCCCCTTTAATTCCGATCGATCTAACTGAAAAGGCCCTCTTGATTGGATATGGAGAATTAGGCTCTGTCTTTATCAGAAATGAAACTGACCCCTATGCATCCCAGACAAAAAGGCGCGGCGTGAACTATGGAGACTCCTTAAATACAGATGACTACCCTTTAATTTACAGATAAGATGAAAAAACAAAGACAAATCGCACAAAAAAAAGTTCGCCCCCTATTTTCCGAAATCGATCCATCTCTGATTAATTTCGCCTCAACCGATTACTTAAACCTATCGATCCACCCTTATGTAAGAAAACAGGGAATTTCCTACGCAATTAAGTGGGGATCCGGCCTCCTTCCTACAAGAGGACTACCTTCTTATGAACTCGCTCTACGATCAACCGAAGAACTTTTTGCCAAACTCCTAGGATTTGAAACTGTCACTTTTTATGAGTCTGACCCCTACCTTTTACGTCACCTCTCAAGTTTAAATGAGAGGCCCATCCTTCTACAGCACTCGATTTCAAAAAAAACTGGGACCATGCACTCTCTGGAAGATCTTCTTTTTCTAAAAAAAGAGACCCAATCGATTCTCGCTGTTAATGACAGCCTGAGTTTTTCTGCATTAGGAACTAATGGATTTGGCCTAATGGCGGGCCAACCGGGCATAGACATCCTCCTGGGAAGTTTTAGCAAATGCTTTGGAAGCTATGTCTCCTTTATAGCGACGAGTAAAGAACTAAAATCTGCCCTTTTTGAAAAAATTCCCGCTCTCCATAAAGAGCAATTCATTTCCCCAATTTTTTTAGGGATGATTGATGCGTCAATAAAACTGATTCCATCTATGGATTCCGAGAGGAAGAAACTTCTCAAACTCAATTCCACTCTATTTAAAACTCTTCAAAAAATAGGGTTTGAACCTATTAAAACAAAAGCCCCCTTCGTCTCCCTTACCATCAGCGAATCGGCTGAATTAAAAAAACTTGGCCTCCACCTCTCTGACCATTCGTTTATAGCAAGCCCCTCACCTGGGGGAATTACCTTCTTTCCTAACACAAACTTATCTGAAAAAAATATCTTCGAATTGCAAAAGAGCTTCGCCTCCTACAGAGCAGACCTTCACGTAGAAGCTTTATAGTCTTTTAAAAGCAAGATTTCTATTCTTTAAAAAACCTTTATGCAATAGAATGCCAAATATTAATAATTCTTAGGAGGTATTGTATGGTATTTTTTCCTGAAACCTTATTTGTAATGGGAGCGGACGCAAATGTTGGAAAAACTTTTGTCTCAGCGGTGATCACTCTTGGCTTAAAAGGATGTTATTGGAAACCCATACAATGTGGAGTGAGCCCTTGCACCGACACTGAATGGGTTCATGAAGCAACAGGGCTGCCACGCGCCCACTTTTTAAAAGAGAGTTACCGATTTGGAGAGCCCCTCTTACCACATTTGCAACACACAGGAATCGAAATAGATATGATGAAGCCGCAAAAATCAGAAAAAACACCTCCCCACCTAATTGTCGAGGGTTCTGGTGGAATTATGCTCCCCTTAAACGAAAAAGAACTCTTTATCGATTTTATGAAAGAGCTCAGAGCCCCCACCCTCCTTGTTCTAAGAAATAACAAAGGGGCAATCAATCAAGCCCTCCTCACTCTGGAAAAACTCGAAAGGGAAAACCTCCCCATCTTTGGCCTTCTCCTAAATGGACCCAAAGACCCCCTCAATCGGAGAACCCTCGAACAATACACAAAATCTTGCCCTGTCTTTGAAATGGACTTTGTCCCTCACATCACAGAACAAGCGCTCCAAACAAGCTTCCACCAAACCTTCCAACAAAAAACCTAAACAACCCTTAAAACCCGATTGGCTACTTATTCGCCCTAGATCTATGAAGAGTAAATTTGTTTTTGCACGAGAAGATTAGGGTAAATACGTAGCAGACGGGATTTTAAATGAGCTTTTAGCACTATTTCTAAGATCAGTTACTCTGGGGTTGCTAGGAAAAAAGCCTTAATTGCAACACCTGTTACAGCTACTCCAATTGCAGCGACCGATAGACGTGTAATGCTTCTGAAGCGCCCTAACATTGCAAAGGCCTCTTTACACTCTTGTCTTTCTACTAAAGCGATTGCACGAGCAAGCTGCATATCTTGAATTCTCTCATCAACTTCCAATTCGTCTTCATCTCTGGCATCAGAGAATTGAGAACTTGCTACGAAAGCATTGCATGCAGTTTGTATGATTTTCTTTGCCTCTTGATATTGTGCATCTCTTTGAAACAAAAAATCTGTTATATAATCCATTAAAACCCACCTGTTAAATATGCAAAAAACTATACATAAACAGGTTGAAATACTCAAGTTTTAAAAAGATAGCCCAACCGCCCCTTTTTTTGCCCCCATCTCTTGGTTTTGACGTCAAAATGAAGTCAATTACAAGGAATTTTCTGAGACAAGCTCAGCAATCTGTTTGTTTAGATAGATAAGATTTGCTGCGGCATTTGTCGAATTTGAATAGACAGATTGGCCTGCCGAGTTATAGACGAGTTTTTGCAAATTTATTAGTTGAGTTGCTGGCAATCCAGAAAGAGAGGCTAAAGGGGCCATCACTGCTGCGATTCGAATGAGGTAGGTCCCTTGCTCAATATTTGTAAACGAGGTCGCCGGAATTTGGAGAGTACAGGTAAGGGTGGAGCTCACATTTGTTTTTGAGAGGGCTATCAGATTAGTCGTCCAATCTTGGGATAGAAAAAGCCCCTTGGAGATAAAATTATTCTCCGCAGACAAAATCCATTTTTTTGACGGGTTTTTGTTAAAGTAAATGTCGCAGTAAACAGGCTGAGTAAGTCCTCCCGTATAGACTACTAGTTGAGGAAACATCTGCAAGTTGAAATATTGAACAGGGTTTGGGGTGCTAAAGATATTGGTATTTAAGTATTGGCCCAGGAGTTGCAGATTCAATTGATAACCTGGAATTGCTGTCAAATTGGGGATCGCTGTGATTTGAATATCGGCAGATAACTGTTTATCTGCCTGAATTTGGGCAAACGTTTTTGTCTTTGCTACCGCTTTAATCGTAAAATGGGCAAGCCCCTCTGACAAAACAGTAGCCTCAACACCCGAGGTTGTAATCAGCGGCAGGAAAATTGAAAGGGTAGCGCTATTTGCATCTACAACTACCTGACCGTAGATGTAGCGCAAAGTACTATTTGCTACCGGATCAAAATACTCTCCCAGCGTATTTGTGGTGATCACACCACCACTTGCCGCTTGGAGAATTGCTACAGAAAAAACCAGAAGTATTCTACTTAATGCGATCATAAATTTGATCTATTGTAAAGCCAAAGAACTTCATCACGTCATTAATAGGGGCCGATCTTCCAAACTCATTGATACTAATCATAATCCCCTCAGGGCCTACATACCTCTCCCAGCCCATAGAGACTCCCGCTTCAATACTTACCCGCTTAGCAGCAGAGCCGCCCATTACCTGTTCTTTATATTGAAAATCTTGATCTTCAAAGAGCCTATGACATGGGAGCGATACTACTCTCACATTTTTCCCCTCACCGATTAACTTTTTCCCCACTTCGATTGCTAATTGGAGTTCAGAACCTGTACCTATTAAAATATAATCAGCAGGTTTTTTTCGATCCTCTTCTAGCACGATATACCCACCTTTCATCGCTCCGTCAGAATCAGTCTCTCTAAATGTTGGTAAAGGCTGTCTTGTTAAAACAAGGGCGACAGGGCTTGTTTTATGTTCTAGAGTCCAAATATAGGCCCTCTTTACCTCATTGGCATCGCCTGGTCTAAAAACATACAAATTTGGCATGGCACGAAGAGCCGCTAAGTGCTCTACCGGCTGATGGGTTGGACCATCTTCCCCTAAACCAATAGAGTCGTGTGTATAAATAAGCACTGTCGGCAAATGGGAGAGGCACCCTAGTCTAATTGCAGGACGGGCATAATCGGAAAAGCAGAAAAAAGTCCCCACCACTGGTCTTAACAGAGTGGTGGCAATTCCATTGGCCATTGCCGTCATGGCAAACTCTCTGATGCCGTAACGGACAATCTTTCCTTCAAAATTTTTAGGAAGAACTGGCTTAGCATTTTTTATGAAAGTAAAATCTGATTCCGATAAATCTGCAGAACCAATGAGTAAATAATCCAATTTTTCTGAAAGGAAATTTAATACCACATTTGACATCTTTCTCCCGGCCATCTTCTCCTCGGTCGGCAGCTTCAAAATCTCCCCTTTTAGCGCTTCAGAGATGTTATGATTCTCCATCTTTAGGTAGAGTTCATACAGATCTGGATGGGCGTTTTTCCACCTTTCAAACATCCCCTTCCACTCATCTTCCTCTTGCTGACACTTTTTTTGCCTCTCTTGAAAAAATTCCCGAACCGATGGCGAGACATAAAAGCTTTCCGAAGGCAATCCCAATTTTTTCTTAGTAGCAACTAACACCTCTTCCCCAAGGGGCGAGCCATGCACTTTACAAGTCCCCTCTTTAGCCGCTGCACCTTTTCCAATGACTGTGTGCAAAATTACTAACAGGGGCTTTTCCCTTTGTTCAGGAAAATTTTGAAACACTCTAGTGATTTCGCCGATATCATTTCCGTCTTTAATGACAACCACATCCCATCCATACGACTTATAACGAAGGACTTGATCATCAGAGCAGCTGTCTTTCCACTCTCCGTCCAAGGTGACGTAGTTCATATCATAAATCAAAATCAAATTATTTAACCCCAGATGCCCAGCAAAAGAAGAGGCCTCACTGGAAACTCCCTCCATCATACACCCATCGCCAGCTAAGCAGACAATTTTATTATTGATAACGGGGAAGCCCTCTCTATTAAATCTATTTTCTAAGATTTTGTAACTCAACGCCATTCCAACAGCATTTGCAATACCCTGCCCGAGCGGACCGGTAGTCGCCTCAACACCAGGAGTATCTTGCATTTCTGGGTGGCCGGGGGTTTTTGACCCAAGCTGTCTAAATTTTTTCAAATCGTCTAGGGAAAGATCGTAACCAGATAGGTGGAGCATGGAGTAGAGAAACATGGAGCCGTGACCTGCCGACAAGACGAATCTATCCCTGTTTAACCAATTAGGGTTCTTAGGGTTATACTTTAAAAACTCCCCCCAAAGATAGGCCCCTATCTCCGCACATCCCATAGGAAGTCCTGGATGACCAGAATTTGCCTTTTGAACACCATCCATCGACAATCCTCTGATTGTTCCGGCAATCTCTTTTAGCATTTCTTCTTCCATATGAGCCCCTTTTATGCTATATTCTGTCCGGCAAATGAAAACTTAGCAAGGGAAAAAAACCATGGATACAAACAATCTTCGGACCAGATTTTTGGACTTTTTTAAGGCTCAGAATCACAGAATCATATCCTCTTCCCCGACCATTCCGCACGAAGATCCTACCATCCTTTTTACCAATGCTGGGATGAATCAATTTAAAACAGTATTCTTAGGCTCTTCAAAGCTCGATTGCACAAGGGCCGCCACCTCTCAAAAGTGCGTAAGGGTGGGAGGAAAGCACAACGATCTTGATAATGTGGGATTTACAACAAGACACCTCACATTTTTTGAAATGCTTGGAAATTTTTCGTTTGCCGACTATTTTAAAGAAGATGCGATCCGATTTGCCTTTGAAGCGACTGCAAATGTCTTTCATCTAGATATAGAAAAACTTTGGGTATCTGTCTATCAAGATGATGATGAGGCATTTGAGATCTGGAAAAAATACCTCCCTGAGAAAAGAATCGTAAGGCTCGGGGCAAAAGATAATTTTTGGTCGATGGGAGATACAGGCCCTTGCGGCCCTTGCACAGAGCTATTATATGACCGTGGAGAAAGCTTTAGCAAGGCAAGATCTCCCCTAGAAGATAGTGAAGGTGAACGCTTTTTTGAATTTTGGAATCTCGTTTTCATGCAATTTAATAAAGAGACCTCTGGGAAAATGCCCCCCCTTCCTAAACCGTGTGTGGACACAGGAATGGGACTAGAAAGAATCGCATCCCTTCTTATAAATAGTACCACAGTTTTCGAAACAGACGTTCTCCGTTCAATTATCGCAAAGACCGAAAACCTTTCAGGTGTTCATTATGAAACAGATAAACCCTCTTTTCATGTAATTGCTGATCACCTTAGGATGCTTGCCTTTACCATCGCAGACGGATCAGTACCTAGCAATTTAGACCGAGGCTACGTTCAGCGTAAAGTGCTAAGGCGGGCCGTTCGTTATGGGAAAAAACTCGGTTTTGACACCCCCTTTCTAGCAAAACTATTCCCCACCCTGTTAGACCTCATGGGGGGAAGCTATCCAGAGCTAAAAGATTCCGAATCAAAAATTTGTGAGATTATCACGCGCGAAGAAGAGGGCTTTTTCCGAACCTTAAAAAAAGGGGGAAACATTTTAGCCAATATCATTGAAGGGGCAACTCAATCCAAGCAAATCAGTGGAGAAGATGCCTTTAAATTAAAAGACACCTACGGCTTCCCTGTTGAAGAAATCCTCCTCATTGCAAAAGACAACGGGCTGAACGTAAATCTCGAATCCTATATGCTCCTCGAAGAGGCTGCTAAAGAGCGCTCAAGAAGTGCACACGTAAAACACTCTCAAGTAGCCCAAGAGAATCAGTTTGCCCATTTTCTTGAAAAAAACGGAGAGTGTGAATTTACTGGTTACGACCATCTCCAAGGGGATGGGACAATTGTCGGAATTCTTTCAGGAGGCCAATTTAGAGATCGACTCGATGCCGGAGAGGAAGGCTCTCTCATCTTAGATATTACACCCTTTTATGGCGAAGGGGGGGGGCAAGTTGGAGACAGCGGCAAAATCACCCACGACAAAGCTCTATTTCATGTAACAAAAGCGACAAAGCCCTACCCAGGAATTATCCTCCACACAGGAAAACTCGAACAGGGGACAATTTTACTAGGAGAGCCGGTTCATGCAGGAGTAACCCACTCAGAGAGAAGCTTAGTGGGGAGAAATCACACTGCGACACACCTTCTCCATTGGGCTCTAGAAAAAGTGCTCGGGCCACACATCCGACAAGCAGGCTCCCTTGTAGATGCAACCAAGCTCCGTTTTGATTTTTCTCACCACAAAGCGATGACTCCTGAGGAAATCAAACAGGTTGAAGAACTTGTGAATGATAAAATCCATCAAAATGGCCCTGTTTCTACTTACACCTCCTCCTACGAGTCGATCAAACAAAAAAACGAAATCAAACAATTTTTTGGGGAAAAATATGGAGCAGAGGTCCGTGTCGTCGATATCGATCATTTTTCAAAAGAGCTTTGCGGGGGGACCCACGTCCGTCATCTTGGAGAAATAGGCCTTTTTAGAATCACCTCGGAAGGGAGCGTTGCAGCAGGTGTCAGGAGAATTGAAGCGGCAACAGGCAAGCAGGCAGAACTATTTATGTATGCAAAAGAAGATCTTTTGAAAGGGTCCATTGCAAGCTTACTAGAAGAACAAAAAAGACTTACAGCCGAAATCAAGGCAATGCGTAAAATTCAAATCGGCCACCTCAGAGAGGAACTTTTTAGCAAAAAGCTGCTCATTAATTCGACACCCGTAATTATCGCAGAGGTCTCAGTCCAAAAAGACGAACTTATGCCCCTTGCAAACGACCTCATGAGCAAACTAGGAGAGGGAGCCCTCCTTCTCGCCACTCAAGGGGAAGGGCGTTGCGGCCTCCTCCTACGGGTGAGTCCCACCCTTATAGCCAAGGGAATCCATGCAAACAAACTCCTCCCAGAAATTTCAGCCCCCATCGGAGGAACGGGCGGAGGGAAACCTGATACTGCCCAATCTGGAGGCAAAGACCCCTCAGCAATTGGCCAATCCCTTGAGCTCGCCCACACCCTTCTAACAAAACTCCTCTAAAAAATTACCCCTCTAGCCCCCTCCATGTTTACAAATTGGAGGGGAGGACTTCTAAGTTTTTCATTAAAAAACTATTTTTAAACTATGGAAAAACCATAAACTTGTGCATAATTATTCCGAAAATAAATTGGAGAATTTATGGATCGCATAAAATATGGACCAAGCATACCCTGCTTTTTAGAGAGGGCTGAAGCCGAGAGTGTGGGGAGGGAAAAAGCTTTCATTTTAGCATACAGGAGCCTCCCTCTAAATGACCTTATCAGTCGGATAGAAAAAGAGCTTGAAAAACAGTCTATAGAGTTTTCAAGATTTACGATCAAAGCCGATCTAATCGGAGTTTTAACAACTGAACCAAAAACATTTACACTAGCATGCTTTAACAAAAGGAGTAGAGATTTTACTATCAACCATTTTACAATAAGATCACTAGAAGATACCCAAGCAGAAATTTCCCTCTTTACAGAGCAAACTTGCAAAAGCCTAACTTTAAGAATCAGTTGATCTAAAAACTCACCTTACAAGCCGTGCAAGATGAGTTAAAACGTGAATCCTATCCCAATTCTCGTAACTGGAATAAATGAATATTTATGCTCAACATGAGTGGTTGTATAACCAGCATCTGTTTGAGTCACTATGTTGTATTCATATCCAAGCGGGGGAACTGGGATGTTGTATCCAAAGTCTACAAAACCCCAATTCCAATCAACACCAATTTTTGTCGTAATAATGGGCTGGACAGTCCTAGTGAATCTCCCTAAAGAGGCAACATTATAACTTGCCCCTCCCCCCCCAAGAACATAACTTTTAAGATGCTTTCCCGAAGTCGCAAGACCCCTAGCAAGGGTGAAATTACCCGTCTGGGCAGCACCCTTGATTTTTTCCTCTCGGTCAAAAATAAAGGCATGGCCGGTATGAAAAATTTCAAAATCATAAAATCCGAGCAAGGCCCCCCGCCTATAAGAGATTCCTACTCCATCAAGTGAAGAGTTTACTTTCATCCCTGTTTGAAAATTCGGGAGAAGGGCATTTGGTTTAAATAGATAAATCTGAGTTTTCGCAGCAGGTCCATTTCTTGAAGAGCTTAACACTAATTGGCTTGCGCAAGCACTTGTTTGGAGAGCAAGAAAAAACAAAAAGACTCTCATGAGACAAAGTTCTCCTTTAGTTTTTTTACCATCTATCTGTATAATAGATCGTCACAATATAGGGAATCAGGAAGTGTTAGAAGGACCTTTTTTTGAAAATTTAAAGGAGAGGGTTTGCAAAGGCGAATCGCTTCTCTTTGAAGGTCTTTGGGAAAGTCCCATGGCCCTTCTGATCCATGCGATTCAAAAATTTTCTTCTAAAAATGTAATTGTAATAAAAAGTGATTCGCACGAAAATCAACTCTTTCAAGACCTCTCTTTTTTCCAGCCTGAAGGCTTACTTGAGCTCCCCTCTTGGGAAGCCCTCCCTGGCGAAGAAATCCCTCCAAGCAGAGACATCATGGGAAGAAGGCTTGAGGTGTTGCATAGATTATCCTCTGCAAAATCGCCCCACATTCTCCTCACCTCCCTTCAATCTTTTTTACAAAAAGTGGTCTCAAGAAAGACTCTCTCCTCCCTATTTTGGAAAATTACGGAGGGGGAGGAAGTCCCCTTTGATGATTTTATTGAAATTTTCACAACACTTGGTTATGAACGCTCTAAATTAGTCGATGACAAAGGAAAATTCGCAGTGCGAGGGGGAATTATTGACGTCTTCCCTATTTCTGAAAAATCGCCGTATCGAATTGAATTTTTTGGCAACGTCGTTGAATCAATCCGTATTTTCGACCCCATGAGCCAACGATCGGCATCAAAAGTTTCCGAAATTACTTTTTCTCACGCAGATGAATATGGCTCCCTCTTAAAAGAGGGACAACTTGAATCCCTACTCGATTATATGCCAGAGGCCGTTGTTATCTTTGAAGACCTTCTAGCCTGCGAAGATCACTTCGTTCAACTCAAAGAGCTCGCTGGCTTTAAGTCTCGATTTTTTGCAGATTTTCACACGTTTCTAGAGGAGAAGAGGCAAAAGATCTATTTCTCCAAACACCCTATAGAAAATGATATGTTTGGCAAAAAGCTCTCCTTTACCAAATGCCCTACCCCCTTTTACACCATCGATATCACAAATCTTAACCCTCAAGCAGCCCCTATTTTTTTAGTCGAAGGGGAAAAAGAGGAGGCCTCCGTAAGAGCCTCTCTTGCCCCACTTCCAGAAAACTCAAAATTTATTCAGGGGTATCTCTCTAGCGGTTTTGGTTTTGACAAAACCACCTTTATCCCCTTTACAGAATTTTCTCACAGGCCAAAACTGCGAAGCACCGCCTGGCGCTCTACCTACCAAACCCCCCTTTCCGATTTCCATGACTTGGCCCCTGGGGATTTTGTCGTCCATTTTCACAGCGGAATTGGTAAGTTTCTAGGGATTGAAAAACAGAAAAATCACCTAGGGATCGAAGATGAGTTTTTCATTATTGAGTACGCAGGAAATAGCAAACTCTACGCCCCCGCATCACAATCTCACCTAATTTCTAGATTTATAGGAGCTGGGGAAGAAAAGCCTGTCCTCAACAAACTAGGGACAAACAATTGGGCAAAAACAAAAGTTAAGGCGCAGCAAGCCATCCTTGGTTACGCAAAAGACTTATTGCACATGCAAGCCGAGAGAAAAATCAAAGGGGGTTTTGCCTGCCCGCCTGATAGCGCCGAAATTGAAGCTTTTGAAAAAGCGTTCCCCTTTCATGCAACCGAAGACCAACTTCGTGCGGTTTCAGAAATTCATGGAGACCTAATGACCCCTGAGTCTATGGAACGCCTTCTTTGCGGCGATGTCGGTTATGGAAAAACTGAAGTGGCCATGCGTTCCGCTTTTAAAATGGTTGCTGACGGGAAAAAACAGGTTGCTGTACTAGTCCCTACCACGGTTCTTGCCCTACAACATTACGAATCCTTTAAAGAGCGAATGGCCCTTTTTCCAGTAAATATCGCCCTTGTCTCTAGATTCCAAACCGCTAAAGAGAATAAAGAGACGTTGTTAAAACTTGCCGAAGGGAAGGTCGATATTTTAATTGGCACCCACCGGATGATTGGAAGCGACGTTCTCTTCAAAGATTTAGGTCTAGTAATCATCGATGAAGAACAGCGTTTTGGCGTCCGAGCAAAAGAGAAATTAAAAGCGTTCCAAACAGGGGTTCACTCTCTAAGCATGAGCGCAACACCGATCCCAAGAACCCTGTATCTATCTTTGGTTGGTGCAAGAAAACTCTCTGTCATCAACTCCCCCCCTCAAGATCGACTCCCCATTAAAAGCATGCTTGTTGAAAGAGAGGAATCTCTAATTAAAAACGCCATCTTGCGCGAACTTTCTAGAGACGGACAGGTTTTTTTCATTCACAACCGGGTCGATTCGATCTACAAAGTAGCAGACGACCTAGAGAAATTAGTCCCTGCAGCTAAGGTAGGAGTGGTTCATGGTCAAATGGAAAGCAACCAAATTGATGATGTCTTTCACGCATTTAAACACGGAGAGCTCAACGTCCTTGTGGCAACTACTATCATCGAAAACGGCCTCGACATCCCAAACGCAAACACCATCTTCATAGACCGAGCCGACACCTTTGGCATCTCTGATTTATACCAGCTTCGAGGACGTGTCGGGAGATGGAATAAGACAGCATACGCCTATTTTATGATCCCAAAACAGAGGCAACTTCCAGAAATTTCTCAAAAGCGACTCAATGCCCTTGTCGAAACTTCAGGCTTTGGCGGGGGGATGAAACTTGCCATGCGAGATCTTGAACTGCGAGGGGCGGGAGACATCCTTGGTGTTCAACAGTCAGGGCACGTCTCAAGCATCGGCTTCCACCTCTACTGCAAACTCCTCAAAAGAGCGATAGAAGCACTTAAAAACGAGTCGCCTACCTCATTCCTTGAGACCAAACTCGAGTTCGCCTACGACGCAAAACTCTCAGCTGAGTACATCCCAGACTCCTCTCTCCGCCTGGAAATTTATCACCGCCTTGGTGAGGCTTCATCCAACCAAGACGTCGAATCGATCTTTGAAGAACTCAAAGATCGATTTGGAAAATTCCCCTCCTGCGTCCTCTGGCTCTACCACATGACACGGATCCGAATTTTCGCCAATAAACAAGGCTACACCTCATTGAAATTCCTCAACCAAACCCTTGCCACCGAGCACACCACCCTCCCCCCAAAATCGTTTCTCCTCCCCCCTCAAACCAATCCCGCCACACTTGAAGCCCTCGTGACAAATCTCCTCACAAAAAAATAGCCTATCTTCAAGCTCTCCACAATTTAAAAAACTTTCAATATTAATCTGCGCAGAATATTATTATGAAATCGAAAATAATAATAAAATAAATATGAAATATATAATAAATCACAGATATAAAATCATACACTCGATTAAAGTGGTCATCAGCTCTATTTTAAGCATTTGCGAGCGAGGTAGATCTAAAGACTTAAGCTCTAAGCTCGATTTGCTTATGAAATTAACTCCAGAATTAAAAGTAATGATGGCCCCCCCGTTCGGAGAAAAAATGAACGGGCACTTAAAAAAACTTCACTCCGATGTCGAGGAGCTCCTCCTTTTGCCAGATGACTTTGAAAAAAAGGGGAATAAAATTATTCAAGCGATCAAACCTCTGTTACAAGAGATAGATCCCTTTCATTTTAGCGAAGATGAGACTCCAAATATTCGAAGATCTCAAATTGTAGAGTTACTCCAAAATCTCCAAATCTATCTCCAGAGGACGATTTTAAATCTTCAAGGACGAGCTACCTCCCTTTTTGATGAGAAACAGGTGATTGGGGAAATGATCAGTGAACTCGATTTAATTTCCCTAGAACCGTTTGAGGAAAAAGAGAAGCAAGTGATGGAAGAGCTTTTTTCACTTTACCTAATTTACAATGAAGAACCCACTCTTTCCCATGCTCAAATGCTTCTTTCTCAAGCAATTTATGCAGAAACTGCCTTTAAAGCTGAAAAAAAGAATAAGAAATAATCGCCTTTTAATCTATATTGTTTCTTAACAAATAGTTTTAGAAAAGAGGAGTTTCCCCTATGCAAGCGCTCTGCTGTAGCCATCTTCGATGGATCGCGCCCTCCTTGACTCAGTGCCGCTTCGATCGGCATTGGCGAGACAAGGTAATGCTAACAGGACTTATCACAACAGTTGCAGCTGCTACAATTTCGATTTTTCAGGGGGCATTTTTTTCCACCGCTCTTATTTTATCTGCAGGAGGTGTTATCGCATTTGGAGGACACTATGTGATGCTCTATGCAAATATGGAGGCGCTTAAAACCCAAATCACCGATCTTGAATCTCAAGTAACGAATTTTTCCCGTGAAAATGACCGTCTTGCCCAACAAATAATAGCCAACCAAGAGCTCTATGAAACCGCTGCAGATAGGCTGGGGGAAGCGTTTCGCAATCTTCGAGCCGTTTATGCCGAGATCAATGAGGCTCAAGAGCAACTTAGAGACCTGATTCGCTCTCAATCTTCGATCCACGCTACCATTGAGTCAGAAACTAGACATCTTCATAAAGTACGTGAAGACCTAGGTGAGGAAGTAACAAAACTTAAAAGAATCACTACCATTTTACTCCGCTTAGCCCCTATGCCCATACCAGATAACTTTCAAGCCCTCCTCCAGGAGTTACAAGAAGCTGGGTTTTTTCTTGTAGAAAATGTGTAGAATGCTCGATAATGTCTCCAAAACAAATAGGTGGATTCTATGACAGAAATCGAATCAGGCCAAGTCCGTAAGGGAATGAAGGTCGAATTGGAAAACAACCCTTATAACGTTGTTACTGTAGACCTTGTGAAACCAGGCAAAGGCCAAGCATTTGCAAGGATCCGTTTAAAAAATTTGAAAACAGGCGCTCTTATTGAGAAAACTTTCAAATCCAACGAAAAACTCTCCCTTGCCGATGTCGAAGAGATGAAAATGAGACTTCTATTCAAAGATGCCGATGGCGCTACTTTTATGAATGAAGACACCTTCGATCAAATCATGATTCCGATGAGCCTTATTGGAGACCAAGTAGTTTGGCTAATGGAAGAGCTCCTCTATAGTATTGTCTTTTATCGAGGCGAAGCGGTAGACTTTTTACCTCCAACATTTATGGAAATGGTGATTACAGAGACCGCTCCCGGAGCAAGAGGCGACACTTCTGGCAGAGTTTTAAAACCAGCAAAAACCGAAACCGGAGCCGAGATCCCCGTCCCTATTTTCGTCTGCGAAGGAGACAAAATCAAAGTTGACACAAGAACAACAGAATACGTTAGTCGGGTTTAGAGCACACTTTTTTAAAAAAGTTCGTTCATTTTTTGATGCTAGAGGATCTACCGAAGTTGATCCTCCAGCTATGAGCAGATTTGCTCCTATCGACGCCTACATTGATCCCTTTCAGACAACAGACGGTAGATTTCTCCACACATCCCCTGAATATGCGATGAAACGGCTGTTAGCCGATGGTTCTGGAGACATTTTCTTTCTAGGGCACACCTTTCGAAAGGAGGAGTCGGGCTCCCGCCATAACCCTGAATTCACAATGTGCGAATGGTACAAGACGGAGACCGAAGAGAGCCTCTTTCTAGAAGAAGTTGCAGAATTTATCTCCCTCTTTCTCGGCCCCCTTCCCTTGGAAATACTGACATACGATCAAGCCTACTATCTATATGCAAAACCTTCAAACATAAACACTTCTAGCTGGAGCGAGGAGGAAAAAAGACACTACATCTGGGCAGATTCCGTAGAACCCAATCTAGGGAAGGACAAACTCACCCTCATCACAAATTTCCCTGCAGAGGATGCCGCCCTTGCCACCACAACGATTGTTGGCGGCAAAGAAGTAGCCCAGCGCTACGAGTATTTCTACCAAGGGATCGAACTCGGAAATGGGTTTTGCGAACTCACAGACCCCCTGATTCAAAAAGGGCGCTTTGAAGAGGCAAACAGAAAGCGAAGTCTAGCAAATAAACCCCCCCTCCCCTTAGACACATTCCTCCTCTCAGCCCTTGAAAAGGGGCTCCCCCCATCCACCTACGGAATTGCTATGGGTTTTGATCGCCTTGTTATGCTCGCTCTAAAAAAGAAAACCCTTGCGGAAGTTCTCCCCTTTCCCGACACACTAATCTAATAAAACTATAATTTTTAACAGTAATCTTTATCAAAAGGAAAATCATGACACTCTCTATCACAGGAGCTAGCTACAATCTAACATGCAAGCTCACACCAATTTATGGCGGTTGCAAAGACAGACCCACCTTGCGGGCATCTGACACCTCTAACTCAGAATTATGCACAGCATGGACGCTGGGAAGCGGAGTCATGGGAGGCTTAGGAGGCGGGCTGAAAATCCCCTTTATGTATGAAATAATTAGCCCAATTTTCTGCGGCGTAGCGACAATATTTTGCTGCCTCAGCAAAGGCTGCCCAGTTCCAACTTGCCAATTCACCCTAACTCCACCACCTCTCCAGATGGAACCAGGAGAAGCTCCGCCTCAAGCTCCAGAGCAAGCTCTTCCAGAGGCTCTCCCGGAAACTCCAAGACAAACTCCTCCAACAGTTCTGCCAGAAGAAGGGCACCTAGGAGCTCCTAAAACGATTTAACCCCCCTTCCCCCTATCTGTGCAGGTTCCGCTCGCCTTTCCGTAGGGAATTCCCGAGGTTTGAACTAATTTAAACCCGGCCTACGGACATGGCAGACCTTTTAAAAGGGAGCCTGCCTCCCTTCGATTCTCTGTTACCGAATCTTTTACACTAGTTCCAATTTAGCCCCTGCAACAAACCCTGGTGATAAACCCCTCCTTTTTTAATTGTTTTATCCTTCCATCACTCTATCCTTGCTGATCCCTCTTGTTTTAAATCTGCCAAATATCGCGCAACCCATTTATTATTAGAATAATAAATCGAGAGACCGGCTGGGTTATGTCGTAATTATTGATTTCAAAAACAAATTATGATATAATTATTTTATAATATTTCTCTTAGACCTCATTCGTATTAATTAATAATATTAACATAAGGAGTTTTCATGGCCAACCCTGTAGCATCAGACATGTATTCAGTACTCGAACATGGGGGACCTACCGAATTCGAAGGGGATCCAGCCAAGGCGCTCCAAAAAAGTTTGTTTGATTTAGCGAAACAACTTTCAGATTTAGTTCATGACCAATTTCATTTGCTCCCTGCAGCGACCGGCAACTTAAGACCTACCTTTACAGACGAGCTACGGACGTTCCCTCGCTAATGTAAAAAGCTCTCCTACTAACCGAAATTTCTCACCAATACCCAGCGCCTCCACATCTATCAATCTGAAAATGAGTTGGATAACCATCTTTTAAAACTCAGATTAATAGACTTTTTCTGAGCCGGAGAAGTGGAGGGGGCGGCTACGCCCTACTGCAAAAGATTTTTTAGAGATACGGAGGCTGGGGGCCGCTTGCCTCCGTTTATGCTCCGCCTTATAAATACGCTGGACCACAAAAGTGACATCCTCCTCTCTGATTTGGTAGACTTTTGCAATCTCTTGAATGGTCAAATACTCCTCAACATATCCCCGAATCACTTTATCGATCAGCTCGTAGGGGGGGAGGGTGTCTGAATCTTTTTGGTGGTGACGGAGCTCGGCAGAGGGGGCCTTTTCCAAGATGCGCTGGGGGATGATCTCCCGCTCCCGATTGATCCAACGTGCTAATTGATAACACTCTGTCTTCAATACATCCCCTATCACACAAAGGGCGCCACACATATCGCCGTAGAGGGTGCAATAGCCTAAAGCAAGCTCACTCTTATTCCCGGTGCATAGAACAAGGGCGCGGAATTTGTTCGAAAAGGCCATCAAAATCATTCCCCGGATTCTTGCCTGAATATTTTCTTCGGTAACATCCTCTTCTTCCTCTTTAAAATAGGGGGCGAGGCCGTCTAAAAAATTTTGATACAAGGGATCTATGTCAATTTGTTTAAACTCGATCCCTAAATTTTTTGCCAATTGTTTTGCATCTTCATAGCTTTCAGGGGAGGAGAATCTAGTAGGCATATAGATTCCATGGACATTCTCGTTTCCAAGAGCCTCCTTAGCAATCGCTGCCACAAGAGCCGAGTCTATCCCCCCGGAAAGACCAATCAAAGCTCTAGTCTGCCCCGATTTTTTAAAATAGTCAGAGACCCCCAGCTTGAGCGCCGAGAACATATCATACATCGGATCGTGCTCAAAGGAGAGTACGTTCCCCCTCGAATTCAAATCGACAATCATATAATCCTCTTGGAACCCCTTTGCAACTTGTTTGAGACTCCCCTCCTTATCGACAAATAGGCTGTAGCCGTCAAAAACAACAGGGCCGTTGGCCCCAACTTGGCAACTGTAAACAACAGGACAATGAAGTGTCTTTGCAGCAGCCCTGCACACTTGGACCCGAATATCAGCTTTCCTAGACTGGAAGGGGGAGGCGGTCAAATTAAACAAAATATCGGGCTTATAAACAACAAGCTCTTTAACAGGGTCCCAAGGGTAAGAGGTCCCAGAAATCTCCTCTCCCGCATTTTGCCACATGTCCTCACAAATTAGGACGGCAATTTTAACCCCTTTAACAAGAAAAACTTGAACATGCTTTCCCCGAGAGAAATACCTCCTTTCATCAAAAACGTCGTAGGTTGGTAAAAGCCATTTATCGTGAAACCCCAAAAGCTGGCCGTCAGAGATCACCGCCGCGCTGTTCAATAAATCTTTCTCCTCTTTGGCTGGGTTTTTCCTCACTAACCCCACCACTGCACAAATACCTACTGACGCCTTAACAATCAGATCAAGAGCGCTTTCCATATCTTCAATAAAATTTTTATGCAAAACCATGTCCTGGGGCGCGTAGCCACAGAGAGTCATCTCGGGAAATCCAACAATATCAACTCCCTGAGATTTAGCTACTTCAAGCGCATCTACCACTTTTTTTGTGTTTCCCGCAATATCTCCAATGACTGGATTTAACTGTGCTACCATGATCTTCATACCTTTGGTATAACAATAAAAGATTTTACTAGTCCACAAATAGACGCTCCTTTATCATATTTCTCATGTCTAAAACTCACGAACACTGGGCAAGCAGGCTTGGATTCATCATGGCGACAGCCGGCTCAGCAGTCGGGCTAGGCAGTCTCTGGAGATTCCCCTACATTGCAGGCGAAAATGGCGGAGGGGCGTTTGTCCTTCTCTACCTTCTTTTTACATTTGGAATTGGCCTCCCTGTTTTTATTGGGGAATTAATCATCGGGAGAAAAACCCAAAAAAGTGCCGTTCTAGGATATGCCGAAATGACCGGAGGATCCTCCAACTGGCGAATTCTAGGTTGGCTAAACGTTATCACTTGTTTGATCATTCTCTCCTACTACAGCGTTGTATCAGGTTGGTGCTTAAGCTATTCACTCATGTCTCTTAACCAATTCACCCTCGGGAAAAATCCGGCCGAAATCAAACAGACTTTTGACACCCTCTTTGCCTCACCTGGGATCAACATCCTCTGGTTTGCCCTCTTCCTCCTCATGAACGTGGGGATCATCATGAGCGGAGTGAGAAAAGGGATCGAACACTGGTCTAAAATATTAATGCCCGCCCTCTTTATCATCCTAATTGGCCTCTTTTGCTACTCCCTTACCCTACCTGGCTTCAATGAAGCGTTCAAATTTGTATTTGTACCAAATTTTGCAAAATTATCGGCTTCAGCAGTCCTCAACGCCCTCGGAATGGCATTTTTTACCTTAAGTGTAAGCCTTGGAATCATAGTGACTTACGGAAGCTACATGCACAGAGAAGACAACATTCCGTACAACTCGTTTATCATCACAATCATGACAGTCTTTGTCTCCCTGATTGCAGCCCTAATCACCTTTCCCATCGTCTTTTCTGCAAACCTTCCCCCAGAATCGGGACCTGGCCTTGTTTTTCAAACCTTGCCTATTTTATTTGCACAAATCCCTGCAGCTAAGTTAATTTCTACAGTCTTTTTCCTCCTCTTGCTTTTTGCCGCTCTAACTTCGACCATGTCCCTTCTTGAAGTCCTTGTAGCAAACGTCATTGAAGTTTGGGAGATCTCGAGAAAAAAGGCTACCTTTCTGGCCGCATCTCTCACTTTTATCGTAGGCATTCCAAGCGCCCTTTCGGGGTCTAAAACACTCTTTCCCCAGTGGGAAGCAATTTACGGAAAAAACTTTTTTGATACGGTAAGTTATTTAACAGCCAGCTGGTTTATGCCCCTTGCAGGACTTTTTGTAACCATTTTAATTGGCTGGAAAATGAAGCGTGCAGATGCCCTTGAAGAGTTTGGTCACGGATGTGTGCATAAATTTTTTGCAAAACCTTGGCTCTTCTTGATAAAATGGGTCTGCCCTGCTATTGTCCTAATCATAATACTACAAGAATCAGGTCTTTTAAATTTTATGAGGTAACCATGAAGTCACAACTTAAAATTCATAGTGAAAACATTTTACCAATCATCAAACAGTGGCTCTACTCTGATAAGGACATCTTCATCAGAGAGCTTGTTTCCAATGCTACAGATGCCATACAAAAACTTGTCCTCTTAAATCAAGCAGAGCCCCCCTTCCGAATCGATGTCAAAATCGACAAAGAGGCTAAAACAATCACAGTTTCAGACAATGGTATCGGGATGACAGCCGATGAGGTGGAGACCTACATTTGCCAAATCGCCTTCTCGGGCGCTGAAGAATTTGTACAAAAATATTCTCACGACAAAGATCAATTTATCGGACATTTTGGCCTCGGGTTTTACTCCGCATTTATGATCAGCTCAACTGTCGAAATTCAGACAAAATCGTACCTTGAAGGGACTCCCGCAGCGCACTGGATTTCAGACGGCTCCTCCTCCTACGATCTAGAAGTGGGAACCAGAGAGACAAGAGGGACCGATATCATCCTCCATGTCCAAGATGAAGAGTACTTAGAAGATGGCAAAATTGAAGAGATTCTGCGCACATACTGCTCCTTCCTCCCCTTCCCTATCTACATCAATGACGCAGAAATTAACAACAAACCCCCTCTCTGGTTAAAAAAACCAAACGAGTGCACAGACGAAGAGTATCTCGAATTTTATAGAAACCTCTATCCCGCAGAGCCCGATCCAATTTTTTGGGTCCACCTCCAAATCGACCACCCCTTCAACCTCAAAACCATCCTCTTTTTTCCAAAAATCACCCCACGATTCGACTTCCACTCCTCAAACATCAAACTGTACTGCAATCGAGTCTTCGTGACAGACAACTGCAAAGACCTATTTCCCAATTACTTGACAGTTTTGCGCGGCGCCATAGATAGCATCGACATCCCCTTGAACGTCTCCAGAAGCTACCTCCAAAAAGATGCCCACGTGAAAAAACTCTCCACTCACATCTCTAAGAAAATCGGAGATAAGCTCTCTAGCCTCTACTTAGAAGATCGAGAGAAATTCATCTCTTACTGGCCTGATATTGAGATGATTGTGAAGTATGGCATCTTGCAAGATGAGAAGTTTTATGAAAAGGCAAAATCTTTCCTCCTCTGGAAAACCCTTGAGGGGAGCTGGACCACCCTGGAAGAGTACCTCGCTGCTACCCCAGAAAAAATTTACTACACCCCAGAAGAGGCAAAAGACTCTCAATTTCTAGCACTCTACAGAGAGAAAAACATCCCTGTTATCCTCTCCAAAGGGCCCCTTGATAGCGCGCTCTTCAATTTTATCGAACAAAAAATCGATGCAAAATTTCAGCGCATTGACAGCAAAATTGATAACGCCCTGCTCGATGAATCCAAAGAGAAGGTGTTGCTGGATGCAGAGGGGAAATCGGAGGCCAGTAAAATTGCGAGCGATTTCGAAGCGCTTCTAGGTCAAGAGGGTGTAACAGTTGAGGCAAAAAGTTTAGCCACAGCCTCTATCCCCGCTTTCATTATGATTGATGAGCAGGCAAGAAGATTCCGCGACTACTTCCTCCTTACCCAAAAAGAGCTCCCCAAGACACCCTTTGGCGGACAAACACTTGTGATTAACACCAACAGCTCTCTCATCTCTAAAATACTCGCCCTTAAAGAGAAAGACGCCCCTCTGGCGACACAACTCTCTAAGCAGATCTACGACCTCTCCCTTTTAAACCAAAAAGAGCTCCATCCGGAGAATCTCACACCGTTTATCAACCAAACAACAGCCCTGATCGAAGCACTCGCCTCTAAGATATCGTAACGAAAACAATCCTTTGATTTCCCAAAACAGCAAAATAGACGTTTTGGGAAATCAAAAAGATTTCAATTTTTCAAATACTCTCACTCTACTAAGCTGCGCTTAACGGCTCCTCCCCACTCTCTTCCATAACGAGAAGGTTCCCCTCTCTCTCTGCAACCCTCTCTCTCTGCCCCTCTGCTTCGCGGAGCCTTAAGATATAGGTGTTTAATACTAAGTCAAATGCCTTTTTAGCAGCCCCCGCTATCCTTCCAGAAACATACTGCTTAGGCTTTGCATAAGCTTTGCAACCCGCCCTCTTCCAAGTGTGGTAATCCCCTGCCATCTGGTCCATCTTTACATGGAACTTCTCCTGAAACCGGGGCGCATCCCCTAACTGGAAAAGATCCTTGCCCGATACAACCATATAAAGAGCATGCTTGACAACCCTCTCGTGCTTCGCCAGCTCTCTCTTAAGATCCTCAGGAACAACAACATCTAACTTAATATAAAAATCCTTCATAAACTCTGATATCTTCAACATAGGTAACATCCCTTTTATTATACCCAGCACCCTTACAAAAGCGCTGATATTTCACTCTATAATTAATTTCCATAATTAATTCAAAGTATTTTTAGAGATATTAATTATGAAATAAATCATATCCTACTGAAAAACAGGGCACTGATAATACCTTATAGATTGATAATTAATTTTAATTATGATATAATTATTTTATTTGCAAAGTAATCTTAGAGAGGTTTTTGTGACAAGTCCAACTAGCGGTTCAAATCCCACCTACATTCTTCAGGGAATCACCTACTCAAACCCCGCTGCAAGCTCATGGCCTCAAACCACTTCGACCCAAGAAGACCTTTCAAAAGCGGTTGCCCCCTATTTTAATTTTATCCAGGCGACTCAAACCTTTCAACGTTGTTTGACCCATCATAGGGCAACTCTAGCCACAACCCGTTTTCATGTAGATGCAAACGGCGCATCTATAGAGCTAGACGGAGGCACTATAATTCCACTCGAGAGACTCTCCAATAGTGGACATCCCAAAGAGCGAGCCACAATTTACGCTGCCTCCCAAGCCATGCTCGAAGCTGCGCGGAAGATTTTTGCCAGCGCCCTCCAGCCACCCCCACCTGCCCCTCATCACTGCCCCCAAGCACCCATCCCTACAGGACCCCCCCAACCTGGTCACACACTTGAAAGCCAAGCTGAGACAATTGCGAGGCTCGAGATCGATTTACAAGCCAGCCAAGCTGAAACACACGCAGCAAGAGAAGAGGTTCAGCGTGTTAGGCAAGCTCTTGAAGAAAAAACCTTAAGTGCCAGACGCTTAGAAAGCGCTCTTGCAGGGAAAGAGGCTGAGCTCCAGTACTTACGATCTCATAATGAAAGCTTACAGAATTCAATTGAGACGCTAACTGGCGAAAACAGGACACTACAACGGGATGGAGGCGCACTAGATCAGGCTCGGAGAGAATTGGATAGAGTGTTAGCGGAAAATACTCGTTTGAATCGAGAAATAGGCGCTTTAGAAGAGAGGTTACGAACTCTTGAGGGTGTAGAGCGAAGAAATGAAGGTCAGGCAGCAGAATTAAGGGCTTTACAAGAGACCCTACAACCTCTTACTTCTCAAAAGGATGCAGTGGATGCCGAGCTTCGGGCAAGTCAAGCGCGAGTTGCTCAACTAGAGGCTGCAAATGCAGAGCAAGCTGCTAGCATACAAGATCTAACGACAGAAAGGGATGGTCTTGTTTCTAGGTTAGATCGATTAGAGAGCGATTTACAAGAGTCGAGAGCGACAGTCTCAAGTCTTACAGCTCGAAATTCCAGTTTATCAGCTGAACTAGAAGCACTCCGTCAGCAAGAACAGAGCTCGCAAGCCCAAATAGGAGTTTTAGAAGCTGAAAAAAGGGATTTAGAAGCCCGAATTCAAGAGCAGGAAGCTTCAATAGCTGAAATTCAGCAATCACTAGAACAACTTCAAGCAAATAATTCTGCTACAGAGGCTCAAGTTACCCAACTAGAACGTGTATTAAGGCTCCCAGATCAATCCTCGAAACCCATCCAGGAGCGATTAAGAGATATAATAGCAATTGCAACACCCTATATTTCTGAGTTCCTGGCACAAAAAGGCAAACTAGCCAGAAAAACTGCGAAACTAACAAACTTGAGAGAAGCTCATTCAGGAGTCGAAGCCAGGAGGATAGCTTTAGAATCAGAGCTTGGACCGCTGCGCGAGGAACTAAGGAATGCAATAGATTCTGTTGCGACAATGGCTCGAGAAAAGAGCGATTTGCAGAGTACCTTAGCGACTCTTAGACAGGAATTGAGTTCGCAAAGAGGAAGAATAGCGGATCAAGAAGCTACTATAGCTGGGCTTCAAGGCGATCTAGCACGCTTAGACTCAGAGAATCAATCGATTAGATCTCAGTTAGCTGAAAAAATTGCAGAAGCAAGCAGACTCACTAGATTATTAGCGTCCAAAACGGCCAAGGTCACTGATCTCGAAACCTTGACTGGCGAGCAACGAGCGGCGTTAGGAGAGATGCGAAAGATTTACGACGCCCTGACCTCTGAAGTAACTCTTCTCCGCGAGCGTAATACGGCCCTTAATCAAGGTTTTCAAATTCTGTACCCCCGTTACCAAGAACTTACTAGGGAATTAGAGCAAATTAGAGAAGCAGGCGCACTTACAAAAGAGCAGCTTTCTCTTCTTGAGGGCAAATTAGGTCTTGAGACCAACCCTTCGAAAACTGATAGAGAAAGGCTTGAAACTATACGTAGAACAGCTGACGTCTATCTTGCCGAGTTTCAGTCTCAACGCAGTGCACTCGGGGACAGTGAGCGAGAACTAGCTGCCAAACAGAGGCAAATGGAAGCTATTGAAGCCCAGCTTCTTGCTAAAGAGGCTAATCTTGCACAGAGCAGCCAAGATCTTGCTAGCTCGCAAGCCTCTGTTAGAGAGCTAACCGCTCATAACAGGACTCTTCAAGGAGACTTAGCAGCTCTTCAACAGCGTCTTGCTAACAACGAGGCAACTAGGTCAGCTCAAGAGAGGGAAATTGCCGCCCTCAGAGGGGAAAATTCAGCCCTTAGAGCTAGTCTAGAACGTTTAACAAAAGAAAACAGCGACCTTTCAGCTCAGATCGCTCTAAAATCTCAACAACTGTCAGGCCAAACTGAAGAAATCGCAAGAAACAGAACTGAAATCTCTAAACTGAAAGGAGTTAAATCATCTCAAGCGGAAAAGTTGGAAAGTTTGGATAAAATTCTCAGAAAAGTCGGAAAAAAAGTAGCTGATCTCAATCGTGATAACAAATTGCTTACTCTCCGATCCAAAGAAATGACCGCCACTAATACAATAATTGAGGATAAGTTAGCTCAATTTGGACGAGCAGATGTTGATACAAAAAGAGAACTTACCGCGCTCGAGGCGATTCTAGAGATCCCCCCTCCGACTGGAAAAAGCGATGCAGAAAGACTTGCATCCATACGCGAAAAGGCAAGTATCTACCAGATAAATTTATCGAAGCAAACCGATGAATTAGAACAAAATCGCCGAGCTCTAGGTATCGAGCGGGAGCAACTAGCAACTCTTACAGCGCAATTTCAAGCTCAAGCTGAGGCTCTTAGATCTACCCAAGCTCAACTTATTGAAGCCGAAGCATCTGTTGCGCAAAAAGACGATGAAAATAGTCAGCTCAGAGATCAAGTAGCGTCTCTTCAAGAAGCACTCGCTCAAAATCGATTGCGTATAGCTCAACAAGCAGACCAAATCCGCTCTATTGAAGAGGAAAGAAATCAGCTAGCGCAAAGAATTCAAGAGATTGAAGGATCCCTAGCTAGTGCGACGGAAGCTCTAGCTCGAGCAGTGGAGAGAAACGCAACCCTTGAGGCTGAAAATCAACAACTACATTCTCAACTAGAGGAAAGTGAGTCAGAACTCGCTAGACTTACTGGGTCAGAATCTGAAAAAGGGCTAAAAGTTAGACAACTAGAGGCTCAAATTCAGGCTTTGCAGGTAGATCTCTCCACCCGCCGAAGAGACGAAGGGGCGCTAGGCCGATTAGAATTGAGTGTGTTGGGAGTGGCGCAGACAGGCACCCAAGGGGAGCGACTTGATCAACTCTACACTTTTGCAGCAAGGGTAAAAGAGGAATTTAGCAGACTAGGGGCAGAGTTAGCTGCTAAACAAGAAGAGATTGCTCGCCTACGCCCTGCATTAGCAAAGACACACAGCGCTCGGTTAGCTGCAGAAAGATTGGTTAAGGACCTTCAACAAGATCTAATATTCCAAGCAAATGGTGCTGAAGCTCAATATAAAGATTTTCAGGATCAATTAGTTCGAGCAAGGGAAGAAAATGAGGTTCTTGCTAAGCGCTTAAGGAAAGAAACTAGAACGAATAGAGATCAACTTCTTACTCAAATACAAGCAAACCAAGAACGTATAGCCGAACTAGACACTGCAGTTAGTCGACTCGAAGCGGCTCTATCCGACCAAGCAGAACAATTTCAAGCTGAAAAGTCGAGGCTTGAAGCTGAAGTTGCTCATCTTCAGAGGGTAGCGACTGCAACAGCAATTGAGATTCACTCGAAAGAAACTAGTCTTAATGAGTTTAGAAAAATGATTACTAGCTTAACAACTGAAGCACGACGTAACGACACCCTTTACAGGAAGATTGCACAAGAGGTATCAGAACTTAGAGCGCTCCACAAAGCCCATCTCGCGGATACCCCGACGATTGAGGAGCTTCAAAAGGAACTTGTTGAATTAATGGAAAAAACATCGGTCGAAATTTCCAAGCTTAAAAGCAGCAGCCAAACCCAAGAAAAAATAATTGGATTCCGAAATGCTCAAATCGCCCAGCTCCAAACGATCATTTCTATTCATGAGGGTGAAATCCGTGCAAGAGATGGCAAAATCAGCCACCTTGAAATAGCGCTAGAGGCAGCCCGCGCTTTACTCAGCGCCCAAGATAGAACCCAAGCAGAGGATAAAGCAGCTTACGAGGCACAATTAGCCCTGTTTCAGAAAAGGGAAGCTGAACTGACTAGCAAGCTTGAAGAACTACAAGGAATTGAGCGAAAGCTACTCGATACTCAGCTTACGCTAAGGACTCAGCAGGGCCGTATAGCTGATATGGGTAGATGGGCAATAGAAGACCAAGATACTTATCGGTTGTCATTAGACCAAAAAACTAGGGAAATTGAAGAACTTACAGCTAAACAGGATGATTTACATAGAGAGCTTTTCAAAAAACGTAGAGAAGTGAGAGAGTTAACACGCTCTAACCAAGATGAAGTTGCCACACTTATTCAAAAGTATGATAGGGCACAACACTCGATAACGGCTACCTTTCAAACCCAAATGGAAGAAGTTCGTGCTGCTAATGCAGCTCTTCTACTCCAGGTCACTGAAAAAACAAGTGAGATCAGCGCTCTAGAAGGTAAATTACAAGCCCTTCAAAAAGAATTAGCTGAAAGACCTAGAGCAGATTTTCTTGAAGCAAAGCAAAAAGAAATCGAAGACGCTCGTAGCGAGAAAGCTGCTGCTCTTGCAAAGGCCGCAAGTCAAATCGAAGCTCTAGAACTTCAACTAATCCAAGCACGTGCGCAAAATACCAGCAATGAGAAAGCTATACACAGGCTGGAAAGTACTATATCAACGCTTAGGTTACACATCCAACATTCAGAAGAAAGAGAAGCTCTCCTTGTAAGACATGGTGAGGAAAAGAGTATTATAATCCAAGACCTACAAGAAAAATTGAGAGAATTAAAAGAAGCACTAAGGACCGTAACAAAGGAAAAAAACGTAGCAGAATCTTTAGAGAAATATTCCTTGAATCAATTAGAAGAAAAAACGAGAGAATTAGCCGAGGCTCAAATCGAACTTGAACGACTAACAGATGAGCAGAGAAGAACCGAGAGAGCCAATCAAGGGCTATCTCAAGAAATTAGGGAATTACAGGAGCAAAAAGAGACTGCAACTAAAGAGTTAGCAGATCTGGAAAGGCGTATTCTAGGGGCTGCCAAAGCTCTTACAGGCAAACCAGCAGAAACAATAGCGTTGTCATTTGAGGAAATTTATCGTCAAATGAAGGATACAATAACATCTCTTAATAGCATGGAGGGAGACCTAGCTGAGACAAAAGAGCGGCATACACAAGAGTTAAAGGCCTTAACAGACAAACTTGAGGAAGCAGAAGCCCAAGCAAATGCAGCAAATATCCTCTATGCAAATTTTAGTCACCAATTAGTTGCTGCTAACTCTAGACTGGCCCAGTTCGAAAGGGAAAAAGTTTTGGATACTGAAGCGATTGCATCTATGCAAGAAGAAATTGAGAAACTTAAAAAACTCACTAGCGCGCAAGAGAGAACTCGAGACGACCAAATAGCTACTCTAGCGGAGCTTGAGCTTAATCTATTGAAAATGAAAACTTCTCATGCCTTAGAAATAGAAAGGCTCACTTTAGAAAATTCAAATCTTAGGTTCGAAATAGATCGATTGGGCGATGAAAACAGGCGGCTTCTAGAACAACTTGCTTATTTAAAGCAGATGAATGACGTATTAATGAGTGGAGATGAGGCCCAAAGAAAGGCGTTATCCTCTGATTTTCAAGCGCAACTCATGAGGATTCGTCGGGATCATGAATCCGTGCTACAAAAACTCACGCAAGAGCTTGAGCGCCGAAAGCTTCACGAAACAGAACTGGCGATGCAGGTAGCAGAAATTAAAAGGGAATTCCATGATCAAAGCGAATTACTTAAAGAGGCGCTAGATCTAGCAGAGTTGATTCCCCAACCCCCTACAATCGGCCCTCTTGGACCTGACGCAGTACCAGAGGCTGCTGCAACAGCTTTAGCTGCGGCAGGAACTTTCTCAGCCACCCCACCCCCCACTCCACACCCCTCTCTTGAAGCTACAGCAACACAATCAGCTCGCCCTGGAATTTCTCGTAGAACCCTGGCTGGAAGTGACGATTCGGCTGAAGTTATTTTAGAGCTCTATCATATTCGATTAGAAGAAGCTCAGTCCGCGAATGCTTCTTATACCTTTCAGTTAGAAGCACTTCAAAATGAGGAATATCGACATCTTGTTATTGATCAATGGTTTGCGACAGATAAAATTAGAGTTAAAGTCGCGGGGGATGCAATTAAGTTTGAAATTTCTCCAGAGGTAATAGAGTTTTGTGCAACTCAAGGCGATTCTAAAGACGAAATCACCTCTCTATTAACAATCCTCAAAAATGGGATTAAGAGCAGCGACCCCTCTCCCTCTCCTCTCCCCTTAACACCTAAATCACTCTTTAAGACACTCTATAACAACTATTTACTAGAAATTTTAAGGTATGCAAAAACGCACAGCTCACATAAGAAAATAGTTGATTTAACTGAAAGTCTTGACCCAATTCGAAAACATTTTCGGCAGCTAAAAACTCTCTACGAAGAAAAGGATGGCATTCATCCAATACAAAAATTTTTAGGTTCGTTAATTAACGGGGAAAATTCAGGGGTGTGCAGGAGGTTGATAGCAATAAAGGCTGTCCTTGACTCATCTGAATCGACTAAATACGACATAATACGTTTTTTAGACAACATGAAGACTTTATTCTCTACAATTTTTTCTAAAGCAATCCTCGTAAAGAAGCCTTTAACTAGTGATTCTAGCCTTTCGGGTAGAGCAACACTCCTAGGAGCTTCACCCAGTGTAGCTCGAGCTGGAGCTGGAGCTGGAGCCGGTGGCCCTAGCTTTGGAAGCCCTAAAGGAAAGAGAACTCCACAAGGGGCTCCGGGAGGGAGCCCAGGCTTTCAAAGTCCTAAAGGAGTAAGTTCGCGAGATCCAGCAGCGGGGAGGCCTGAATTGCTTCCACCTGAAGAGCTTTAAGCAATCGAGCTCTCTTTGAAGAGGCGACTAATTTTTGTGAGTTGTAGCAGGCTCTGTGCTGTTCTCAATTTCTGTGATTGCAGCCGAGAGCATTTCGATTTTAGAGCCGTCGATTTGCTTGAGAATTACTGTTCTCTCTTTCACATCATCCACTGTTGCGCGAATACCCATTGCAATTACTTTATCACCACGCTTTAAAGATTTGCGGAGGGATTCGAGCTTTTTGCGTCTTTTTTGCTCTGGTCTCCATAGAATAAAGTAGAAAAACAGAATGGCAACACCGACCATAATTAAAGTTTGATAGAGATTTTGGTCTCTAGGGGCAGCCATCGCTTCCGCAGCAGCTAAAAAAATAGTTGTCATTGATCCTCCATAAATACTTTAGCTCATCATAGCAGCTGACCCTCCCAATGTCAACCCTAGGGTCGATCCTCTTTACTATTCTGATTCCAGTTAGGCGTGTGTCGCTTGGAGAAGAATGATATTTTCGATGTGTTTTGTGTGGGGAAAGGGATCGAAAGGGACAATTTGCAAGACTTGATAGTCCGGAAAGTGGTCGAGGTTCTCCCTTTGTGTGATGGGATTGCAAGAGATATAAAGAATCATTTTCGGTCTTATTTCATTAATAGCTGCGATCGCTTTTTTATCCAGGCCAGTTCTTGGGGGATCACAAACAATAATATCGGGTTGAAACTCACCTTTCCGTTTTTCTAAAAACGTCCCTACATCCTCTGCATACACTTCCATATTTTCAATACCGAATCGCTTTAATGCATCTTTAGCATCTGCCACGCTGGTTTTTGCAAGTTCTATTCCAACAACCTCTTTTACATGTTTTGAGAGCAAAATTCCGATTGTCCCCATGCCACAGTAGAGATCGAGAACTGTTTCGCTCCCTTTTAGATTCAGCATTTGAATCGCCCTTTCAAACATGATTTCAGCCACGTTAACATTGGGCTGAAAAAAACTTCGGGGGCTGATATGAAACTCAAAGCCGCCTAGGCGCTCTTTCAGGTGATCTGGGCCGGAGAGGTGCATCTCAAAAAACTCGGTCTCTCTGTTCTTAATTGCCATCTGAACTACTAAAAAAATTGAGGTGTTTTCGTCGTATTTAGCGATACTTACAAATTGATCAAGCTCTTGCTTTGTCAAGGCGTACTCTGAATTTCCAGAGACTGTTAAGAGGACCATTTTTTCTTTTCCATCTCGGCTTGAGCGCATGGTAAGTGTCCTAAGACTCCCTATCCCTTTAGGGGGGAAAAAGGCCTCAAGCCTACTCTCTTGCCACCACTTTCGAACCGTTTGAACCACCTCGGCCATCCAGGGAAATCCGATAAAACATTCTGTTAAAGAAAAAACTCTGCCCCGACTTTTCGGCATGACAAGCCCTAGATACTTCTCCCCTTTTTTGTCTTGAGAGAAAGAAAATTCCATCTTGCCTCGATAAGACCAAGGGCTCGGAGATCCGGTGATTTGCTCTACGGGATGAGGGGCAAATAGCTCTTCTATCACCTGTTGCTTGTTTTTAACTTGCTCATTATAGGGGACTTGTTGAAACTTACACCCTCCGCAAACACCCACATGACAACATCTTGCTTCCATATGGGAAAAGAGGATATCACACTTTCCGTTTTTTCTTTTCTTTTTTCTTTCGGGGGGCTTTCTTTTTCTCTTGGTCGAGAGACTCCCTTCTCCAAACTTTTGCAAGCTTTGCTAGAAGGACTGTTTTTGTCCGAATTCGCTGAGCGGCCGTCTTATTCCCTTTCAACACTTTGGGGACATCTTCCAGCACACTCATGAGAAGCTCTGCTAATTCTTCCGTTGTTTGCAAAAAAGTCATCAAACTCCCTTTTATACCCTTTCTTCTCCAGCCATAAAAGCTAAGCCTATTTTTATGCAATTTTTTTATTTCAAACTATTAAATTTTTTTATATTATGAAGTTCCTGAGATTTTATTGACTTTACACTAGATTTAGTGATATAATTAATTATCTAATAATTATAGGTGTTTTATGATTCCTTCTTGCCTTTATAAAAGTTTCTGGCCAACTAAATCTTCTCCAGAAACCCACCACCTTCGTGATCTAAAACAGGGAAAGTCTCCCGCAACAAGCGATTCAAGAAATTTTTTGTCGCGTTTAGCAACGTGTATTTTCATAAAATCACCTTCTGAAGACCTTGAAATTTACCAGCACCTAGACGCCGTCTTTAAAGAACGGACAATGATATTTAATAAAGCCGGCCCTTTAGCCGAGGTGGCCCGTCTTGAAACACAAATCGATGAGTTGAACGGTGAGCTCTCTGCAACAGATAGCCCAGAAGTTAAAAAACGACTCATCTCCCTTATTGAAACTGTTGCAAAACAACTTCATAAAATTAGACCTACCCACTAAAACATCCCTTTACGGATAGAGCCATAAAAGTTATTCTTATTTTATGGCTCATTTTTGTTTTCAAAACGGCAATTTTCTCCCACAATCTGAGGCGAAGTTAGAAATTACAAACCTTGCATTCACTCGGGGCTATGGGGCATTTGAACTCTTTCGAACCTACGAATTCACCCCCTTTTTTTTAAAAGAGCATCTTGCTCGATTTCAAAACAGCGCAAACGTACTTGGTCTACATTACCCAAAATCTGTGGAACTTGTAATAGAGAGGCTACTGAAGAAAAACAACACCCCCAATCTTGTCTTTAGACTCTATCTATCGGAAGACGAATCTGGGGAAAGTCAATTTATAGTTTTGTGTGATCCAATTACCCTCCCTCCTGAATCGCAATATGAAAGGGGGATCCCTATCATTACCACAAACTTAACAAGGCACTTCCACGAAATCAAATCGACCTGCTACCTCGCAGCACTTGTATCGCTAAAAGAGGCTGCAAAAAAGGGGGCCGAAGATGCCCTTTTTAAAAATAGCAAAGGGGAGTTGCTAGAATTAACAAAATCTAATTTTTTCGCCGTGATTGATGGCATCCTAAGAACACCTAAAGAGGGGATTCTTTTTGGAATCACAAGGTCTATCGTCCTTGAACTTGCAAACAAACTCGATCTAGAGATCCTCGAAGGTCCTATCGAAGAAAGGGAAATTCCCCGCATCGAAGAGGCGTTTTGCACATCGACCATTCGGGAAATTCTCCCCCTCTCAAAAATCGATACTCATACAATCCCCCTTGGGCCAATTACACGCAAGCTACAAGCAGCATTTCGTGCAGAATTAGCTATCAAGTTCAATTGTGTACTCATGAAATCGTAAATTGTAGTGATAGGCGTTTTTCAATAATTTGACAACACAATGTCCTTTAAGCGCCTCATTTGCACCCCTAAACGGAACATCTCCTTCAAAATGACGAGAGGCCTCAAAAATTACATCCATCACATCTATCCCCCTTACAGGGGGGGCATACCTGACAACCACCGATTTCCACCCATCCTTTTCATCTTCAGGATTGCTATCTCTCTCATAAAGGAGCAACAAGGCCCTCCCCTTCACTTCGTGATCTTTCATCACCCGCATTTTAAAAAGGACCGCATTTTGACCCACAACCTTCATAACCGTCTCAGCAATTCTCTCTGGATCACGAGCCGCAATAGTCGCCTTTTCAATCCCAGGCAACCCATCGAAAGGGCGTCCCCCCTCTTCAAATGCATCCAAATACTCCATTGGCACTCCCCCATTCAACACAGGATCAGCAAAAAAATCCATAGTTCCCCCTAAAATTTATTGTTTGCAACCTATTAAAGTTCAATAGGATACCAAACCCTAACCTATCGATCAACCTAAAATAATAATTTACATTTCCTCCTAAATATGCTATAATGAGTTATATGTCATTATTAAACAAACGTGATAATTATGGATTCTGTTAGCAATAACTTAATAACAAGCCACGAAAATAGCGAGCCATTAACTACTCCTCTTACGCCTAAATACACCTCAAGCCCGAACGTTCCATGCTCCAAAATCACTAGCATCGCTAGATTTATTTTAGGAACAGCTTTAGCACTTCTTAACTTTGTGCCAGTCGTTTTTTCAGCAGTCGTGATATTACCGGCAGAGTGTCTTTTTAAAAAAGTAAAGGGCGCTGCTTTAGAAACAACGCTTTCCTGGTGGGTTAGAATCCCAGATGTGACAAGAAGATGCTTTCCTGCAATTGATCGAACTCCAGAACCCTCTCCAGAACCCTCTGACTCTTATAAAATTCCACAGGGAATAATTGCAAGGACCTACTACAAAAAAGGGGATTAGATTTCTATCGAAACTTGCTTTGCTTAAAAAGTGGAGTTTCTCAAAAGATCTATTATAAAAAATGATAAGAAAGAACTAGAAGTTTTAGATAAAAACGACTCTATAAAAAAGGAGAGTAAGTTATGCCCATAGATACTTCAACACTTCCCTCTACACCTGCTACAGGTAATCAACATGATGAGCCTTTGTTAGGAGCTAATGAATTAGAAGGAGGCTTAGGGCTTC
>ERZ650308.179-NODE-179-length-36241-cov-9.633505_pt1 | contig 36241 bp, 32 predicted proteins | sample MGYA00376244_ERZ650308 | MGnify/ENA primary metagenome ERZ650308 (study PRJEB26733, sample SAMN07839295) | wastewater metagenome | biome: small river; feature: stream; material: water | place: USA: North Carolina | collected 2016-04-26 ... | reverse complement strand
TGAAGGGACAGGAGGGATTGTAAAACAAGGGTCTGGGATTGTGGTTTTATCAGGGCTAAATACCTACTCAGGAGGGACATCAATTTCTGAAGGGGTCGTTTATGTGGCTACTGCAAATGCCTTGGGAGTTGCCCCCGTAACAATTGGGGGTGGATCAACTCTCTCTTTAGCCGATGGGATCCTTTTGCCAAATGCCATTACGATTTCTTCCGGGGGGGTGGGAACACTTGAAGTAGACGGAATAGGGGCTCAAGCAACGTTGTCGGCAAGTATTGGAGCTACTACCGGCTCATTGATTAAAACAGGGAGCGGAACAATCGTCTTAGAGGGTCCAAATAGCTATACAGGGACAACAACAGTTTCCGCGGGCACTTTAGCTCTAGGCCCGGTAGGAATTATCAATGCAACTTCAAGTGTGGCTATTGCAAGCGGAGCAACAGTCGATGTAAGTCTAGTTAGTTCCCCAGTCACATTAAATACTCTCTCAGGGGCAGGAGCGATTACCCTTGGCGCAACAGCATTAACGATTGTACAAGGATCTGATGGGGTGTTTTCTGGAGGTATTACCGGCTCAACAGGAAGCCTTACAAAAAGCGGATCGTCCTCTTTAACTCTCTCTGGATCTAGTAGTTACTCTGGTTCAACAACAGTTAGCCAGGGCAACTTAATCGTAAATGGAACCTTGACATCCCCTGTAACAGTCCAAAATGGAGCCACTATAAAAGGTAGCGGAACAATTAGTTCCCTAGTTGTTCAAAATGGGGCATTTCTTACTCCAGGAAATTCAATAGGAACGATTACAGTCGGGACCTTGAATTTAAATGCCGGGTCCATTACTAACATCGAATTTGATCCAAGCTCCTCATCAGTGATTGCTGTGACAGGCACTGCAACTATAGATGGATCTCTCAATTTAATTCAGGATGCAGGAACTTATCCTCTCAATGGAAGTTATACAATTATGACCTTCCCCTCTGGCGGATTAACCGGTTCATTTTCTGGGATTACAGGGGGGCTCTACGGATACACCTATTCACTCACACCTTTTGTAGACCATCTTGTGTTAGGCTATATCCATACATTGCCTTGTACATCCTCTGTCTTGGCAGATGGAACTAATTACAGCGATGTTCTCTCAGCTGTAGAGGCTTCACAAAATATTTGCGTTCTTGGGAGTTTCACAGTTTCAACAACCCCTAATATTGCAGGAAATTCTTGTAGCTTAAGTACAGATTCCTCAGGGGTGACGCGTACGATTACAGGGGGAGTTGGGGACTCAGCCTTTATTTTACGAACTAATAATCATGTGGTAACGATCGATCCGAGCATTCAATTTTCTCATGGGATTATTCAATTAAGTGCAGGCGGAGGGGTTGTATTTAATTCGCCCCTGAGTTGTGATGATTCCATAGAAATTCAATCGCAAGCAGCAACATCGCTCACTTTTAACGAAACAGCTGGAACGTTTCCTGCAGCAATTACATTGCTGCAGGATGGGCTATCATTGGTAGCAAATGAGAACATAGAAATATCTGGAGATATTACAGGGTCTTATGAAATTGCTAAGGCAGGTTCTGCTGTATTGACTCTTTCTGGAACAAATAGTGTGGGAAATTTTTCTCTTAATGATGGAACTCTCTCAATCGGAAGTCCTAGCAATTTGGCTACACCGAAATTAATTCTTAATGGCGGAACGCTTCAATTAACAAGCGGTTTATCATATGATCAAGAGATAAGTGTGACGAGCAGTTCTACAATTACGAGTTCTGGTGCTAGTGTTTTTACAAACACAGTTACAGGAAATAGTGGGACGATACTAACACTCATGGGCTCCGGTTCAAACTCGCTCAGAACCGTTTTTGTGGATACAGGTGCTTTGTTTGAGATTGCTGGGGTAATAGGGGGCTCTCAAATTCTGACGAAAACAGGAAGTGGAACCTTAGTTCTATCTGGAAGCAACGTCTATACAGCTGGTACAAGCATTCAAGGGGGAACCCTTTCAGTCGGAAGTCAGACAAATTTAGGGGGAGGGGGATTAACCTGTATAGCAGGAACGTTAGAGCTAACAGGCCTTTTTTCTACAAGCGTGGGTGTTACTGTGAATGGGAATTTTACAATAAGCAGTAGCGCAGAGACAACTCTTTCAGGGATTTTAACAGGAATAAATGGCGGTTCATTGACTCTTGCAACAACGGGCTTAGGAACAAATTCGCTCGGAACCGTTTTTGTGGATACAGGTGGTTTGTTTACAATCGGAGGGGTAATTGGAGGGTCACACACACTGACTAAAACAGGTTTTGGAACTCTTAGTTTGACTGGAACAAATACTTATTCTGGGGGAACTAGCATTCAGCAGGGTACACTTTTAGTCGGAGGCCCAAGTAATTTAGGAACAGGGGGAATCACTCTTGCAGGAGGGACCCTCCAGATAACAAACGCTTTTTCTACAAGCCAAGCTGTTGGAGTAACAACTAGTTCTACAATAATCAGTAATGCAAGCAGTGCCTTTTCAGGGGCTTTAACAGGAACTCCAGGTGCCACACTCACCTTAAGTGGATCGGGAAGTAATTCTTTATCGGTAATCACTGTTCCTACTCTGGGGTCTTTTACCATAGATGGGGTCATTGGAGGGAGTAGCTTGCTCACAAAAACAGGGGCGGGAACTCTCATTTTGAATCAGCCAAATACCTATACAGGGGGCACTTTAATTCAACAGGGAACTCTTTCACTATCAAGCGCAGGAGCTCTATATTTTCAAGGTGCGGTAACAATCACGGGGGGATCATCCACATTTGATATAACGAATGCAGTAGCAGAGACAATAGTCATTGGAAGTCTAGCAACTCAATCAAGTACAATACTCTCGTTAGGCTCAAAAAATTTGAGTTTTACCTTGCAGGAAGATTCCGAGATTGCTGGAATAATTACCGGAACTGGGGGGTTAACTAAATTTGGAGAGGGTTCTGCTACATTTTCGGGATCAAACAGCTTTTCAGGAGGAATCACCTTAAATCAAGGACAAATTACTTTAACATCTAACCAGGGGCTTGGAGGAGGTTTACTCACTTCAAATGAAGGCACTGCTTTGTCTCTTGGTTCTGGGATTGAGGCTGTTAATCAAATTAGTTTAGGGGGAAGCTTTACAATAGACGTTTCTTCTGGAGGGAATGCCACTTTAACAGGAAGTATTAGCGGAGCTGGGGGTATAACAAAGACAGGTTCAAATAGTTTGATTTTATCTGCACCATGTACCTATTCGGGCGCAACAGCTGTACAATTGGGAACGCTTACTTTATCTGGAAGTGGAGCAATTGCAAGTTCCATTTCAGTGGCAATTGAATCCGAAGCTACTGTTGATATAAGTGATGTGACAGCCGAAGCTACGTTGAATACGATCTCAGGTTTAGGAAATATTGTTTTAGGGAGTAAGGCTTTAACTGTAGCCGGGGGGTCTTCTTCAAATTATTTTGGAGTCATAAGTGGGAGTGGAAGTTTTGAAAAAAGCGGAACAGGCACTTTATCCCTTTATGGAGTCAATTCCTTTACAGGGGGGGCAACCATTAGTGAGGGAACTCTTGCTTTATCTGGTAATGGAACGCTTTCGTCGACAGGGTCAGTCTCTCTAGGAGGTTACTCTATCTTTGATATCAGTGGCTTGGTAGGAACAGGTCAAACTGTAGGAGATTTAGCAGCTCTATCATGGACGCAAATTGTTCTTGGGCCAAGAGAGCTAACGTTTGGAACAGGAAATAGCACAGAGATAGCCGCGAGTATAATAGGGGGGGGTGGAGCGCTCGTTAAACAAGGAAATGGGACTGTAACTTTATCAGGATTCAACACATATGGTGGAGGAACAACGATTAATGCAGGAACTCTTTCAATTGGAGCTGAAACCAATATCGGAGGAACTGCTGCAAATCTTACTTTTGGCGGAGGTAATCTAACAATTACGGGAAGTGTTACAATCTATGGGAATCTAACAATGAATGCAGCGGGAACCATTAATTTAGGGGCGAATACATTCACTCTTAATGGAACTCTTATAGGGGGTGATGGATTTGCATTAAATACAACATACGCACCCGGAGGGACATTGTCAGTTGGAACGGTTCAAGTTGCCTCAGGATCATTTACTTTGCCTTCTGATTTAGGGGGCATTCAAACCCTTACAAAAATCGGGAGTGGAACTTTAGTTTTATCAGGAACGAATACCTACATAGGAGGTACGAGTGTCAATGCAGGGACCCTTTCCATCGAAAGTGAAACGAATATTGGGGACAGTGCTGCAAATCTTGAGTTAAGCGGGGGCGATTTAGCTTTAACAGGAAATGTTTCAATGACTGGAAATTTAACAGTGACTTCTAGTGCAACCATCTCCCTAGATGTAAATAATCTGACGATTATTGGGAGAGTCATAGGGCAAAGTGGGACCATTCTTGCAAGTACAGGAACTGGCGAATTTTCGATTCAGGGAGTTGAGGTCGATTCGGGAACTTTTACAATCTCATCTAACATAAGCGGTGCGAGGGGGTTAACTAAAACAGGGAATGGCACTCTACTTCTGTCAGGAACAAACACCTATGCAGGAGGAACTAGTGTCAATGAGGGTCTTATTTCTATTGAAAGTGAAAGCAATATTGGGGGCCCTTCCAGATCCCTTACTTTGAATGGAGGAAATTTAGATATAACTGGAAGCGTTGCAATTACAGGGAATCTTGTTGTATTAGACAATGCCCAAATAGCTCTAGGAGGAAATACATTCAGTGTCGGTGGCTTAGGTTTTGTTGAGGGGGGTGATGGAAAGACCCTATCTACTACAGGGGAAGGCTCGTTGTTTATTTCAAACGTATTAGCAGACTCAGGGATTTTTACGATTTCTGCCGCTATCAGCGGATCGCAAGCTTTGGTAATAGGGGGCGGGGAGACACTAGTTTTATCAGGAAACAATACCTACTCTGGAGAAACATCTCTGCTAAATGATACGACTCTTGCAGTTCAAGGTCCAAGCCCTATTGGAGCAGGCTCATTGAATATGCAAGATGGTGCCACGCTATCTCTAGCAAATGCTGTTGTGCTAGCAAATACGATTATCCCTGACAACTATTGTGCAACAAACTTTTTTGTAAAAGCAGGAGAGATTGCAACCCTTAGCGGAGATATTCTTGGTGCAGAGAGTGATTTTACAAAAACGGGTGAGGGAACCCTTATTTTATCAGGTTCTACCCAGAGAACGGGGGAAACTATAATCACAGGAGGTACTATAGTAGTGAATGGAGTTTCTCCAGCAAATTATACGGCTACCAATGGAACCCAACTCAAAGGTAGTGGAATCATTACAGGAAGAGTTAGCGCTACAAACGGGGGGACGATTTATCCAGGCAATTCGATCGGCACTCTAAATGTAGGTTCTCTAAATTTAGACGCCGGATCTACGACCATCATAGAATTTGATCCTAATCTCTCTTCTCAGATTCAATGCTCCGGGCCGGCTACAGTCGCTGGAACTCTTCAATTGATCCAAGCTGAAGGCAGTTATCCTCAAACTGGAAATTATGAAATCATTAGCTCCACTGGATTAGCAGGAATTTTTGAGACTATTATAGGGGGGATCGACGGCTTTACATTTACTTTAGCTCCGATTGGGAACTCTCTATACTTGTATTATCAACATGGGGTGATACCCCCCCCAGTCAGTTATACGATCAACACTTCAGGTCTCAAAGGAAATATTTTAGCTTTTGCCAACTATCTTAATGAGTATGCCCCAAGATCAGAAGAGTTTATAGATTTAACCACCCTTTCAGGAACTGCATTGTCAAATGGAGTCAATAGCGCATCACCGGCAAGAAATGTATTTGGAATTTTTGTAGCAGAGCAAACACTCTTTACTGTAAGCCGAATCGCAAATGGACATTTAAGGACGAAGAGATTTATTCAGGCGATTGGTTCCAATGACGACGATGGACTTGTTTTTTCACCCCAAATCAAACACCTTCTTGCAGATAGCTCTGTCCCTTGTCTCCTTGATTACGATATAGAAACAGATTCAAAGCCCTATGAAATTTGGGTAACAGGTTTTGGACAATTTGCCCATCAATCCCCAGAAAAACAAAATCACTCCTTTGACTTTATTTCGGAAGGTGTTTTAGTCGGCCTTGACTATACACATTCCACAGACATTCTTATCGGAGCAAGTTTTGGGTATGCACACTCTCAGATTTATCAGCAAGAAAATATGGGTAGATCCAACATTCCTTACTATTTTATTTCCGTCAATGCCAGCTACAATTTCAATCATTTTTATATCGAAACTGCCTTTTTAGGACTATTTCACAAAATTCATAACCAGAGGCATATTTCCTATCCAGGTGTGAATATCACTGCTTATGGGACTAGCAAAGGTTGGCAAATTGACCCTCATCTAGCGTTTGGCTATTACTTTGATGCCCCCTGGACAACTCTAGAAACCTTTGCCGCATTCGACTGGGCAGCCAACTGGGAGAGTAACATGAAGGAAAAAGAGGCAGGCCCTTTAAATATGTCTCAAAAAGCGCACAACTCTTCAATGCTACAGTCACAAGTGGGAGTGCGTCTCTACCAAAGTTATTGCCCCAGGGAGACTATTTTCGGCTTTAAAGAATCGATTAGTTATATCAATAGAGTCCCCTTTGGTACAGGGACGATTACCTCCACAATCGTAGGGGCACCCGCTTCAATTACTCTCCAGTCCCTCTCAGCAGTTCAAAATCTTGCAGTCGTTGATCTAGACATATTTGCTCAAGTAGGGAAAGACGGGAATACGGTTATCTCATTAAGCTACGATGGGCAATTCGGTTCCCAGTACATTTCAAATGAAATCGTATTTAAGTTAGCTAAAACATTTTAAAAGAGTATAAAAAAAGGCACAAACTCGTTCAATTTGTGCCTTATAAGATAACAGTTACGCTGAAATTGTGATATTCACAGCAGAAGGAATCGTGTAGCTTTTTAGCTTGTCGATTGTGCTTGAAGTTGGGTTTCTGATTTCAAGAAGACGCTTGTGTGTACGCATTTCAAACTGCTCACGAGATTTTTTATTAACGTGAGGAGAGCTGAGTACTGTAAAACGCTCAATTCTTGTTGGCAGAGGAATTGCAACAACTCTAGCCCCTGTTCTTTGTGCTGTCTCTACAATTTCTTTAGTTACGCGATCAACAACTCGGTAATCATAACCTTTTAACCGAATTCGGATCTTTTGTTTTTTTGCTGCGGCAGTTGTCATAAAGTTCTTAGCTCCTTACGGCTGATTTTTTCATAATTGCTTCTTGGACGTTTCTCGGTACTTGTTCAAAGTGGCTTGGCTCCATCGTAAAGCTAGCTCTTCCAGAGGAGATAGACCGTACATCTGTGGAGTACCCAAACATCTCTGCAAGAGGCACTTCAGAATCAATTTCAGTAATTGGGCCCTTTGTATTCTGTCCTTGAATACGCCCTCTTCTTCTATTTAAATCACCAATTACATCCCCAAGAACTGTATCAGGAGTGCTTACGCAAACTTTCATGATAGGTTCAAGGATAATAGGTGTCGCTTTTCTCGCAGCCTCTTTCAAAGCCATCGATGCGCAAATCTTAAAGGCCATCTCATTAGAGTCAACGTCATGGTAAGAACCAAAAGTAATATGTACTTTTATATCGACTAATGGATACCCTGCTACAACCCCAGTTGTAAGACCGTCTTCAATCCCCTTGATACAAGCGGGAATGTATTCTTTTGGAATCGTACCACCAACAACTTTATTGATAATTTCATTCCCTTTTCCTGTCTCATTAGGTTCAATCTCAAGGCAAACGTGAGCGTATTGTCCACGACCACCAGATTGTTTAATGTATTTTGTTTCCGTGTTCGAAGGTGCTGTAATTGTTTCCCTATAAGAAACCTCAGGCGCTCCTACACTTGCATCCACTTTAAATTCGCGAATCATTCTATCTCTAAGGACATCTAAGTGAAGCTCACCCATCCCTGCGATAATCGTCTGTCCTGTCTCTTCATTCGTAGAAACTCGGAAAGTTGGATCTTCTTCTGATAGAGAAGATAGAGCTTGGGAAAGTTTTTCACGATCTGCTTTTGACTTCGGCTCGATTGCCATAGACATAACAGGTTCAGGGAAGTGCATTTTCTCTAGCACAAGAGCATCATCTTCTAAGCAAATGGTGTCTCCCGTTGTAGAGTTTTTCAGTCCAATTACCCCTAAGATATCTCCAGTGTAGAACTCATCTCGGTCTGTTCTCTGGTTTGCATGCATTTCAAGAAGTCTTGAAATTCTCTCTCTCTTATCTTTGGTAGAGTTGTATACCGCAGTCCCTTTTGTGAGGGTTCCAGAATAAATTCTAATAAACGTCAATCTACCCACGTAAGGGTCAGTCATCACTTTAAAAACAAGTCCAGCAAGCTTTTCATTATCAGCAGGCTTCAAGTCCATAAAGTCTTCGCTGTCAACTACGTGCGCTTTGATAATACCACGATCAATCGGTGATGGCATCCATCTTACTACGTTGTCTAGAAGAGGTTGTAGCCCTTTGTTTTTAAACGCAGTTCCGCAAAGAACGGGGAAAAATTTATTGGTACAAACTCCGTATCGAATAACAGCATGAATTTCTGCTTCAGTCAAGGTTTCAGGAGCATCGAGAACTTTCATAACAAAAGCTTCATCGACACCTTCAAGAGAGGCAAGCTCTTCAAGAAGATGAGCACGCATCTCTTCGCAAGTATCTTTTAAGTCATTAGGGATCTCTTCAAGTTTATAGTCAGCTCCCATAGTCTCATCAAGGAAGACATAAGCTTTCATAGAGATCAGGTCAACCATCCCTTTGAATTCGCCTTCAGAACCGATAGGGCATTGAGCTGGAGCAGCATTAGCCCCAAGTCTTTCACGCATGCTTTTTACACACATTGCAAAATCAGCACCCACGCGATCCATTTTATTGATGAAAGCGATTCTAGGAACTTTATAACGTTCCGCTTGGCGCCAAACAGTTTCAGACTGAGGTTGAACTCCATCAACTGCGCTAAATACAGCAACTGCACCATCAAGCACTCTCAAAGAACGCTCAACTTCAATTGTAAAGTCAACGTGCCCGGGGGTGTCGATAATATTGATTTTGCAATCATCCCAATAGACTGTAGTACAAGCAGAAGTGATTGTGATTCCTCGCTCTTTCTCTTGCTCCATCCAGTCCATTGTTGCAGCACCTTCGTGCACTTCTCCAATTTGGTGAAGACGACCCGCATAAAATAGAATACGTTCAGTTACCGTTGTTTTGCCGGCATCGATGTGTGCCATAATTCCAATGTTACGTACTCTGTCTAGACGGTCTTTTGCAGCTCTTGGCATGATTGATCCTCTTAAATTCGTATAGTTTTAATTACCACTTATAATGTGCGAATGCTTTGTTGGCTTCTGCCATACGGTGCACGTCATCACGTTTTTTAATTGTTGAACCTTGCACTTTGTAGCAATCTTCTAGTTCTTGCGCAAGAGCATCAGTCATATTACGTCCAGGCTTTGCCTTTGCGTAACCGATGATCCATTTCATTGCAAGAGAGCGCTTTCTGATTGGTGCAACTTCAACAGGAACTTGGTAGGTCGCCCCTCCAATCCTTCTTGATTTTACCTCAACTTGAGGTTTTGCATTCTCTAAAGCTCTTTCAAAAGCTTCAACCGGATTATCGGATGCAACCTTTTGAGTGAATTTTTCGATAGCATCGTAAACAATTTTACGTGCAATTGATTTTTTTCCATCTTGCATCACTTTTGTGATGAATTTAGCAATTTCAAGATTGCCATATTTTTCATCAGGTGCAATTTCTTTTTCTGTAGCTCTGTGTCTTCTTGACATAACAAACCTTTTTCACTGTTTATTTATTTTGGCTTCTTCGCGCCGTATTTGGATCTGCTTTTCTTACGGTTTTTTACTGCAGCGCAATCTAAAGCGCCTCTAACAACGTGATAACGAACCCCTGGTAAATCTTTTACCCGGCCGCCACGTACTAGAACAATACTGTGCTCTTGTAGGTTGTGGCCTTCGCCTCCGATGTAGGCTGTGATTTCAGTTCCATTAGAAAGGCGAACACGCGTAACTTTACGTAAAGCTGAGTTTGGTTTCTTTGGAGTTTGAGTTTTTACCTGAAGACATACACCCCTTTTCTGAGCGCATTTTTTTAAAGCACCCGATTTCGACTTAGTCTTAAGAGGTTTTCTCGGTTTATGTATAAGTTGATTGATCGTTGGCATTATGCCTTCTCCTTCACGAGTTTCTAAAAAAGTTGTAGCGAATATAACCGATCCCGATATTATTTGCAAAAAGTATCTCTGTTATAAAAAAAAATTACCCTTTTTTTTGAAAACGACTTATGCTAGATTGCGGAAAAAGTGAGAAATAGTGAAAAAAATCTTTTTGCTCATACTGACAATCCCTCTCTGTGGAATGGGGAGTGATCTTAAAATGCCTGTTGGAGATCTATTTAAATCCAAAAGTCCCTCTCATAGTCCCGCTTTGACCAAAGGTCAGAAACACTTCGAGAGGGGAGAGAATGGAATGGAGAGGCCTCAAGCAGATAAAATTAATTTTAATCGAGTCTTAGGTAAATTAGTAGGACAGCCCCATTCCACTATTATATTAGAAGTTGAAAAATTTCTTATTGATTACGAGTTTTTCGGTGAGGGGATTATTGGGAAAATTGCACTCTCCCCCAGCGCTCGCTACAATATGAGCCAGGCAATCTCTGAACTAAAAGCGATCAGCCCTTTGATGGGGCTGATTGTAGATCTTAGAAAACATAGAGAGCCCGAGTCGGTTTCTGTTAATAAAGAGGATATTTTGCTCATAAATGATTCGTCTAAGACCAATAGTGAAGGAAGAAAGATAGATCTTACAACAGAATATAGCGGTCCTATTGTAGTTCTTCACCCAGGAGTAGAGCTGCAAATTGCTTGTTATAAGTCTGTTGCGCGTAGTTTAAGGTGGAAGGGTATGACCTCCCAACTTATTGAAAATTGCAGTCTTCGAAGAAAAACCGACGCAGACCTTAATCACTTTTATCAAAATTTAGAAGACCCTCAGGTGTCTCAAAAAGTGAAAAATTTGGGTTGTGGCCCTCAAGATCTCCCCCTGAAAGAGGCGACCAATATCATTAAAGATATGATTTTTCTCTCGAATTTACAATAGCAGTTGTCAGAAATTCAAGAACCCACTACAATCGCTGCAATAAAAACTACCATGGCCAGGTAGCTCAGTCGGTAGAGCAGAGGACTGAAAATCCTTGTGTCGCTGGTTCGATTCCAGTCTTGGCCACTTTAGGGAGAAGCATTCTTGTTTCTCCCTATTTTTATTCTCTTAGAAGCTTAGGTTACCAAATTTCGAAAGAAATCTAAGGGTTTTTTAAAAAATTTTGGAGAAATCGAATGGACATCTCTTGGACACGCCTTTGTATGTTTGAGGCTCCTCAAGCGATCGGAGCGGGAGTTTGTCTGATTCGTCATGGGGTGATTTTGCTTAAAAGGGGAAGATCAACAGACGAGGGATTAATCGCAGATGGACGTGCGCGAAAATTGGCCGCTGTTGCCCTCCTTATAGGAGGCACGGTTAGTATGTGTTTTGGAGCAGAATATTTTGTAAAAACATCAAGAGATGCTCTAGTGGCGAGGTTTTTTGTAGATAATCAAAACAGCGTAGAGGGTCAAGAAGATTTAACGGGATTTGATTTATATGAGGAGATCGCTACGCGAGAGGAGGAGTTCCCTCAGTCTCTTCTGTTTTTAAGTGTAGGACATCAGTGTGATTTCAATGGTGCTCAAAATCCAATGAATATGGGCTCTGCCTTCAGAAAATTATCGGATGTCCTAGGAGTCAGATATAGAGTTATTTTTGATAGGTTTCAAATTTGTAGTGAAATTCAAAAAGCATCAATGACGAGCTCGCTTGAGGCAGGGTTAGTTTTAGGGGGTCATGGGAATTCTCATATGATGAGATTGAGTTTGACAAAAGCTTTTGTTATTTTCGATTTTCTTCCGAGAGATTGCTTTAAGGGGCTAAGTGAAAACGCTAGAATTTTTATTAAGTCGTGCAATACAGGAAAAAATTCTTGGCTCTTCCCAAATTTCGCAGAGTGGCTCTCTTGGACTTCAGGAAGAGAGGTGGTGGCAGCTACATGCAGGATTAATTCCATAGAGGTTTTAACAACCCGAGCTCAATATCGGGAGCAAGTATTTGAAAATAATACTCATTTAGATATTCGTCTATTACGTCGACAAAGTGACTGCACAGCATTTTTTAATACATCTACAGTATGGACAGAAAAAGCGGTTTTCTTTGTTAAAGTTGCTAATATTGCTGTAGTGGAAGCTATACTTACTTGGCAAGCTCTTCGATTAAGCGCATCTGTGCTTAAAGGTAGTGGTGCTGCAACTCTCTGGTTAGTTGATAAAAGCGCCCCTCCGATCAAAAAAATAGCACAGCTAGTGGGTTGCTATGATTCAAGATTAGGAAGTGTTTTCTATCATACAACTAAAATTGCGGGAAGCATTCTCAATGTTACTGGCAGCAAAGTGCACCAAGGGATGGATAACACAGTGAATTGGATCTTTCGAAAGGGTAGTGATTCCGTTTCTTATATTGTGAGTACAATTTTTGGCAGATGCAGAAGGACTAAGCTAAATTTAAATCACTATAACAAGGAAGCTTAGCAAACCTTTTAACTTCTTATCGGACGACTTTAAACATTTTTGTCACTCCCGGAGCGGACTTTTTTTTTGAGGACAGACTTGGTGGCAATTGGCGTCTTCTGGTGCCTGTAAGCTTTTGAGAAGTTTTTCTTTGTCCATAATAACAACCCAGCACTGGTGATCTTGTCTACCATAAACTAAAGAGACTCGAAATTTATCTAAAACAAATCCGGTGGGATAAACCACTTTTAAAGGTTTCCACGTGGGAAAATCATCTGATTCGTAAAAAGTTTTTCCTACAATTGGAAGTGCGCTTATCGCTGTGATAGTAAACGGGGGGGTTGGTTTAAAACAATAAGCGCCAATAAAATAATGGGTAATTTTTTCCCCGTTTGACTGTACGGTTTTTAAATCTTTGTCAGAGTGAAAAAACCCAAGGAATTGTCCATTGTCTAAAATAGAGGGGGTCCCTCCATGTAGATCTCCCCAGGGCCACTCTATGTGTTTATTAGTAATGCTAATGTTTTGACAAGTATTTTCATTTCTATGCAATTGAAAAATGTGATGGGGATTTAGAGAATAGGCGAGATAGAGGTGCTGCTTGTAATAAAAAGGGATCCAATTTTTTTCTCGCCATTGTTTTTTATCTACATCGAAGGAGAGAATATATTTAGGTTTGGTGATAGAAAAAGTATCGGAGTTTTTATCATAATTGAGCGTTGCGACAACCATTCTTCTTGTCTCTTGATCAGGAGTGTTTAGGATATTATTATATACAATCGAATAGGTGCTTCCAGTTTTTAATATTCTAGCCCCTTGCATTTTAGAAACTTTAAGGGAGAAGTCAGAATAAATGCGCAATAGGCTGGGTTTACTAATAGGCTCAAATTCTTCATCGAGCCAAACAAAGCCTAGTAAATTGGCAACTTTGGTTTCTGGATCTCTTGTTCTAAACGAGAGTAGCAGTCTGCCATCATACCACCGAACGATGGAGGGATTAAATGCGTCAGGATATTCAGGGATAATAATTTGCTTTTCCTCTAAGATAAAATCGGAAATATAGGTATCAAGATCGATTAACGGGTGGGGATCAGATTTTATATAGATCTGTGTAAATAAAAAAATCAAAAAAAATATTTTCATAAACACCTAGGATTCTGCTATAATTCCTTACATATAATTTATAATTTATTTTAAAACCATATATTAAGGAATTTATTGTTATGGCTGTTGCCCCACGCATGCGCGATTGTTTAAAGGAGTGTATAGATAAGACTTATGAGAAATTGGCAAAATCTGAGCCCATAAGTGGTTGGACACTTTACAATGGTCGGGAAAAGTATTTAATCTGTGGAATTGATGAGCATATATTGATTCAAGCACTTGCTAAAGGAGCCCCGCTCGAACAAAGAGATATTTATGTTTTAGATATCGGAGCGGGCGATTTTCAATGGTGCAAAGCGCTTGTGAAATTTATTAATCGAAATGAGGCGTTCCCTATCACCAAGAGAGTACACGTTATCGGAGTAAGAGGGGAGCCCTACGAAGGAGTTCAAGTTGTAGAGAAAGAGAGATGTATCCTTTATAGAATCGGAGCATTAAAAGTAGAGGATATAACGACGGAACTTATCCGAAACGGATTAGAGGGGATTCATCTAGATCTTGTAGTTTCAAGATGGGCAATTCGACACCTAGTAAATCCAGTAGAAACTGTGAAAGCGGTTTTTGATTTGCTCCGTCCCAGGGGTGGGGTATTTCTCTTTGATGGATTTTTCTTTTTAAAGCCAAGAGAAAAACTCAATAAAGTTAATGTCTATCAACGTATGGTTCAATTGCTTCTTCAGTCAAAAGTTGATTTTTTAGCTAGAAAATTTAGAGAGGACAGTTCTGTAGATCATTTTATTCTACAGAGATCAGATGAAAGAACATTCAAATTGGATTTAGTGTGTGAAGGAATTACTAGGCTAGATGATAGTTCTAAGCCTAAGGGGGGGCTTGATTCTAAAGTAGTTGTCCATTTTTCCGGCCTAAAGGAGAGGAAATGCTTTTCTGAAGTTGAGTTGCCCCACATTTTTTATGGAAATCGGGCTTTGCATGATTGGCTCAAAGCCGCCCACTTAATTCCCTCTCATCTAGATTGGGGGCCACTTAAGTGCAAAGATCAATTCCCTTTGCATGAGGCGATTTTAAAAAACCAGATAGATAGAGTGGCAACGTATGTTGGAAGAGACGCAGACCTTAAAAGAGTGGATCGTAGATTCAACACAGCAGTCCATATTGCTATAGAGAAAAACCGCCTACAAATCCTAGAGCTTCTCCTTCGTGCAAGAGTCCCCTTGGAAGGTAAAAACTCAAAATGGGAGACTCCATTAGAATTGGCAATATTCCAGGAAAATTTTAGAGCAATTGAATTGCTTATCGAAGGAGGGGTTGCTATTTCAGAAAACGAGGCTAAACAATTAAAAAAGTTAAAACTTTCTCACCTCTTAACAGGCTCGCTAGAAGCTGATGGATCCGGCCGCGTCGAAGATTCGATAAAAAAAAGGCGAAGGGGGTGGGTTTAAAGGAAATTAGATCTAGGAAACAGGCTCTAAATCACTTTTTTGCAGGGACTTAAGATAGTCGAATGTGATGGTAGCGCTTTGTGGCTTAGGCGCTGCTGCAAGATTTCTCATCGCCTTAATGAAGGGGTCTAGATTTTGCTTCTCTTTGGCTGAGATAGGGAAGAGGGTCGCTTTATCAAAGGGATAATTTTCAATAAATTGCTTTAAGTGTTCCTCTGATTCTGGGAGATCAGCCTTGTTAAGCGCTACAAGAAAAGGTTTTTCTAGTAGCTCAGGATTGTGTAGTTCCAGTTCATTTCTTAGAAGGGTGAAATCGTGCAGAGGATCACTTTCGTGCTCTTTGGCAAGATCAATGACAAAAATAAGCACTTTCGTTCTTTCAATATGTTTTAGAAACTCTAGGCCAAGGCCTCTGCCTACATGAGCATCCTTAATGATTCCGGGGATGTCAGCTAGGTAAATTCGGGAGTAATCGTCAAATTCGATATAGCTCAAATTCGGTTTTAGCGTTGTAAACGGATAGTCGCCAATTTTGACCTGCGTTGCTGTTAGCGCCGTTAAAAGGGTAGACTTCCCTGCATTGGGGAGTCCGACAAATCCAACATCGGCAATCAATTTTAATTCAAATTCTACTTGTAGAGAATCGCCAGGATAACCAGGTGTCGCTTTTCTAGGAGTTCTATTGGTAGGGGTCTTGAAGTGGTCATTCCCAAATCCTCCCTTTCCTCCAGCGCATATTAGAAAAAGCTCTCCATCGGTAACAAGGTCTTTCAGAATTTCGCCAGTTTCGACATTTTTAACAAGAGTTCCACAGGGAACTTTAATTACAATATCAGCCCCTTTTTTCCCTTGGCAATGACAAGTGCCACCATCAGCTCCATTCGGAGCTTTGACGATTCTAGTATTGCGAAAATGATCAAGAGATAAAAGGTCTTTGGAGACCTGAATCGTGATAGAGCCACCTTTGCCTCCATCACCACCTGCAGGGCCGCCCTTGGCTAGAAATCTGGTTCTGATCCACGAAATCTTTCCATTTCCGCCTCTCCCTGCAGTAAGTGTCAAAATAATTTTATCTAAGTAAGAGTTGCGATTAGCGGAGCTTTTCTTTTTTGGAGAAATCTCGTCTTCCTCTTCTTCGTAATACTCTTCGATAAATTCATCTTGTACTAGCATTTAGATCACAGAAACAACGCGTCTCTTCCCTTCAGTAAATAATACTTTTCCATCTCGTAGAGCAAACAATGTTCTGTCAGACCCCATGCCTACGCCAAGACCTGGATGATACTGAGTCCCTCTTTGGCGAATGATGATGTTTCCTGCAATTACAGCTTGACCACCAGATTTTTTCAATCCGAGTCTTTGTGATCTCGAGTCTCTTCCGTTTCTTGACGAACCTTGACCTTTCTTATGTGCCATTATTTCGCTCCTTGTATACCCGTAATTTTAACTCGAGACAAGCTTTGGCGATGTCCTTTGCTTCTACGGCAATTTTTTCTCTCTTTGTACTTGAAGACAAGTAATTTTTTGTCGCGGAACTGTTCTACGATTTCCCCTGTTACAGTAATTCCTTTCAAGACTGGCTGCCCAACCTGAATCTCAGTTTCTGTAGAGAGTAAAAGAACTTCTTCAAATGTAACAACAGATGCGTTTTCACCTGGAAGTTTTTGGATGTCAATTACATCACCTTCCTTAACGCGATACTGCTTATTTCCTGTTTTGATGATTGCATACATAGCGGTAAACCCCATTCTTTAATGGCCACCCATTATATAGAACGATTCTTTAGAGGTAAAGATAAAAAGTAAATAAGAGAGGTTGTGAGTGCAATTGTTGCTCCAGGAGGCCAATTAAAGGTGTAAGATAAATAAATTCCTATGAATGTAAAAAGGAGGGAAAGGCAAACAGAGAGACAAATCATTTTTGAAAGTCTTCGCGTAAACAGATTTGCAATAGCAGCTGGCAGGCAAAGCATTGCTATAACCAGTATAGCTCCAATAGTTTGAATCATTAGCACTACAGTAAATGCCATCAGGGTTAAAAGGGTGAAATAGATAAACGTTACAGGTTGTTTTTGAAGAGATGCTTGGGTCTCGTCAAACGATATTGCTAAAAATCTTTTATGAAAAATGAGGCAAAGGATTAGAACAAAGGCGTCAAGTCCAAGCAACATTTTGATGTCATCGAGACTTGCCCATAAAAGATTTCCAAATAAAAAATCCATCAGTTGGGTATTTGTATTAGGGACAACTGCGATAAAGATCACCCCAATTGCCATCCCAAACGACCAAATTGCCGCAATTACTGTGTCTTCGCGCTCCTTATAATAGAGATGCGAGGCCCCTATAATAAATGCAAAAAATAGAGCAGAGACTAGAGAGCCAAGTAACGGTGTTAAAAAGAGAATTCCGGTCCAGTAATTTAAAAAGACAAAGAGGCCAATCCCTCCTAAGACTGCGTGCGAGATGCTTCCGCTGATAAACACGATTCGCTTGGAGACTACATACGGACCAACGATTCCGCTTGCAAAAGCTGCTGCTAGGCCGGCAAGAAGGGCTGTCAATAAAAATGGATTAATTAAGAGGGCGTTCCAAAATTCAATCATAGTTCGATTCCTGGGTGATAGACTCCCATCGCATAGTGGGCGCACATCTGATTTTTTGGGATCAGGGTGGCTGAGCCTGAGATGCAAATAGCTGCGTCAATCGATTGGTTCATTTCAGAGAGGGAGTGGGTGATCATAAGAATGGTTTTTTTTCCTCGAAGTTCTTGCAGCTTGTTTTGAATAAAGGTTGATGCTTCTAGGTCAAGACCACTTGTAGGCTCATCGAGCAATAAAATATCAGGGTCGCATAAGAGAGCCCGTGCAAGTAGAGTTCTCTGTCTTTGGCCCCCCGAGAGAGAGCCAATTGTCCGATTTTTTAGAGCTAAAATTCCAAAAGATTCAAGAAGAGTGTATGCCCTCTCTTTTACCTCTTTGGGATACTTCCCGTACCAAGAGAGCTTAGAGAGTTCTCCCATTAAAACACACTCGAGGACAGTCATCGGAAACAGGGGGTCAAAAATCAGATTTTGGGGGACATAGCCGATCGAGCAAGAGGTTTTTCCCTCAGAGCTCTCCTTGATTAAAATCGATCCTGTTTTGGGTTGAATCAGCCCCATAATCAATTTAAACAAGGTTGTTTTTCCGCCCCCATTAGGTCCTAAAATAATGTAGAAGCCCCCTTTGTTAAAGGAGAGGGAAATATCTTTGAGAACAAGCGAATCTCGATACTGAAACGAGACGTTTTTTATTTCAATGATGGGCGTTTGCATGAGGTGAGGTAAGGTAGGTCTCCAAAAGAACCATGGTTTCTAAATAATTGATTTTGTAAGGATCAACCGAGTACATGGGGACGGCTAAAGCCTCGGCTAAAATTTTAGCCGCCTTATTTGAGTGCTGAGGTTGTGTGTAAATCCCAAGAATGTCGGCATGCTCTTTATTTAAAGTGGAGATGAGGAGGGTTAAGTCTTTGGGTCTGGGCTCTTTCCCTTCATTCGGTTCAATCACTAGCTGTCTCAAGTTGTACCTTTTGCAAAAATAGGTGTAGGCTCCATGAGAAGTGACCAAAATTTTATTTTTAAAAGGTTTTAGGGAGGATTGAAAAGTTTCATCCATACGCGTCAATTTTTCTTTTAATAAGGAGAAATTTTGTTCAAAAATAGGAGCTTTTTCCGGAATTAATTTGGATAAAGTGTCGCAAATCACCCGTGCCTGCTTGATGTCGAGGAGGGGATCTAGCCAAAAATGGGTGTCAAAGCTGCAGTGACTGTGATCGTGGTTGTGGCTGTGATCGTGATTGTGCCCGCAAGAGGCTGAAATTGGCTCAAAATTTTGAAAGAGAGGGACCGCTTTGATTTTTGAATTAACAGACCTAATTTTTTTAAGTAAAGGGGACTCAAATCCCTCTCCAATAGTAAACCAAACTTTAGCGGTGTCATACCCGGTTAAATCGCGCTGTTTCGGTTCCCAGTTATGAGGGTCTACATAGGCTGGCAGGACGCATTTTGCCACTACAGCGTCTCCTGCAATTGTTTCAACCATAGACACATAAGGCTCAACGCTTACTAAAATTAAAGGCTTGCTGGAAACGGCTTCACGAGGGCTTTGGCAGCCGATCAGACAAAAAAGGAGAGCAAAAATTATTTTCATAAAACAATTGTAATATAAGCATCCTATTAAAGCAAATCTTGCCTAAAAAAGATTTTTCTGTTACATTTTTGGCACTTTCCCCCCCCCTATTTTTTGCAGGGAAAGGTTTTTTTGGAGGGGTGTTCGAGGGGCTGATGGAGCACGCTTGGAAAGCGTGTATACGCTAATAACGTATCGTGGGTTCGAATCCCACCCTCTCCGTAATTAAAGGTGCCTATGAAGTGTCCGTTTTGTGGTCATGAAGAGACCAAAGTTACCGATTCAAGGAATGCGTCTGAAGCCAACGCTATCCGTAGAAGAAGGGAGTGTCTTGGGTGCTTGCGCAGATTTACCACCTTTGAGACTGTCGATCTTTTAGTTCAGGTAAAAAAACGGGATGGACTTTATCAAGAATTTCAAGTTGAAAAATTGATTCGAGGCCTCGACGCTGCATGTAGACATACCCGCATCAGCCATGAAGAGGTCCTTGCGATTGCAGCAAGTGTAACGCAAGAAATTATGGAGCGTCAAACAAAAGAGATTGATACATTGACAATCGGAAATATTGTGATGGAGAAGTTAAAACAATTAGATACGATAGCCTACATACGTTTTGCTTGCGTTTATAGACGGTTTAAGGATAAAGATGAACTGATACATGCAATTGCAGGAGAGGAGAGGGGTATATAAAATGTCGTTAACTAAAGAAGAGATTGAAGGTTTTAAAACTCAGTTAATCAACTTAAAGAGGCAGTATTTAGGCTCATTTGAGTCTGCCTCGTCAGATGTGAAAGTTCATGATGAAGTCAGAGGGGCATCTCAACACCCAGCAGATGAAGGGACCGAAGATTTTGACCGAATCATTAGCATCGAAATTGCTGGTAAAGGGATCGATATCATAAGGAAAATCGATTACGCCCTCGAAAAAATTGCAGACGGAACTTACGGAATTTGTGATATCTCTGCAGAACCTATCCCAAAAAAGCGTTTAGAAGCAATTCCCTACGCTACCATGACAAGAGAGGCCCAAGAAAAATTTGAGAAAGGAATTATCTAAACTCTATCTGTTGGCGATTTTTATAGCCTTTGTCGCTATAGATCTCCTTATTAAGGTTTGGGTCAATCACCACCCCTCACTTCCTATTGTTGTTTGGCAAAATTTTTTGGGTGTCGATTTTTACATTCAGCACGTAACCAATTGTGGAGGTGCCTGGGGACTCTTCGCCTCCTTCTATAAGCCCCTCCTGATTGCCCGCATCCTTGTCATTATGGTTCTCATAGGCTATCTGTTTAAAGAGACCCACACCTTCAAAAAAGCCCTTTTGATCACCCTGATTCTTGCAGGAGCCTCTGCTAACGTCGTCGACTCTCTCCTATTTGGACACGTCACCGACATGTTCCATTTTACCTTTTGGGGAAAATCCTACGGCATCTTCAACTTTGCAGACGCTCTGATCTTCATAGGCGCTCTAGGCCTCTTCTTCCTCCCTAAAGCAAAACTGGCAGACACCTAAATTGATTGGTTAGACATCTTTCGAAATCTAAATAAAGAGATTTTCTACAGAATTTCATGAAATATAAAAAAAGAGATCAATCCTTGCTGCAACTATCTAAAAAAATTTTATATTAAATTTTATTGCGGTTGGCCATAGATAAATCCCATCTTTTCGGCGATTAGAGCAAGTCCTTCAGGGGTAATTAAACCATCACTGCCCCGATAGGTCTCATTAAATTTTTCAACGGCCAGTGCTTCTACTTTTTTTTGGTGGAGTGAATCAAACGCTGCCAAGATTTCACCTTCTGATTTTTGTAAAACAGATTCTTCGGAGATCCCTGTTAGAAGAGCGACAGATCTTTGGTACCAAGGTTTGTCTTTATTTTGAAAATAACTTATTAAATCAGCCCTTTCAGCTAATATAGCAGTCTCATACTCCTCACAACTTTTACAGCCGACAAACATGTTGTTTTCAAGAAAAGTAGCCATACCCTCTTGCAAAGCGCTGCCCTCTTCCCGGTACGCTTCGCTAAGTGCTTTTATAATCGAGTCCTTAGTATAAAGTAGACTAAAATAGTGCGAAATTAATTCGTCATTATAACGCAAATGGCTGAGGTGATCCTCTAGAGGGGAAGTTGGGAGAAAATCTTTTAAAAGGGTACGAATACGATTGAAATCATGAACATCTGGGTGGCTGTGAATAGAGTTTGAATACTCTAGGTGAATTTGGGAAATGATTTTGTCTACTAAATTTTTTACGACTAACCCTGCCATTGCTTCCGGACTTGTCCCTTGATATGTTACCAATTCCGAATTCATTTGTTCCAACTCTGCTTGCCACCCACCACCGCAGACGCCAAACATTTGTATCAACTGCTCCTTGCTTTCGCAATCCTTTGTGGGATCGGCATCAATAACGCTATCAAGTTTCTTGAGAAAAAATTTAATTTGATCATACCAAATTGAAAGTGATCTAGGTTCATCAGCCTTAGGAGTTCCTAGAAAGACTTCATTCTTATCTAATCGTTTTTTTGCAATTTCAAGAGCTCTAAGTTTTTCCGAATCATCTCCTGCATAGATTCTCAGTTTGTTAAATAGAGTTTCGACAGTTGTTTCTTCAGGTATGCTTTTTGATAATTTCTCGATTTCTATTCCTACCGATTTAGGAAATGTCTTAAGAGTACTAAATTTTCGAGTAAGCTCCTCCGTAATACCTGGGAACCTTGTTTCTGCTCGGATAAAAAATTTCAAAAGGGGTATGTCTTTTGGATTCTCCGACACTTCCTGGATGATCTTCTCAATATCCCCTTTAGTAAGTTCACTCATCACACTAGAGTTAAAATTAACTGCTAAGACCCACATTTTGCTTGTCCTCATATTTTGAGGAATGCAGTTAATATGAACGCCGTAGGAGACTAAATTTTCTAAAGCAGATGTCGAGCCAAGGTCAAGTGCTTTTTGTGCTATTTCATTTTGATAGGTCTGTTGAAGGGAGGTGAACTGACTTTGGGTTATCGACTCTAAAATTCTTGTTTGCAAACTTTGATCTCGAACGTCATTTATTGAAAGAGCTCCCCAACAGACTAATTTCGTTAAAGCGGGTTTATCATTAGAGGTTTTGGCTACGTCCACTACCATTTGCTTATCAATTGACTTAAGAGAAGAAAATTGAGTTTGTGTTAGAGTTTCTAGAATTCTTTTTTGTAATGCTGAATCTTTAATTGAGAAAATCGAACAATATCCGTACAAAGTCAGCTTTTCTAAAGCAGTCTCCCAGTTTTTTTCAATAGCCATTTCGACTAAGCCGGATAAAATTGAATTGAGTGCACTTGTATCATAAGAGGTGATCTTTTCTAGGAGTTTTCTGATAATAGTTTCGTTCCTCTTTTTTCCAGCAATCGCTAAGGCTCCATCCACATTTGCACCTCGGTTGAGCAGCGCTTCTACAGAGCTTTCGTCACCCCTTTCGCATGCTCGCATAAGTGCGGTTTTTCCTTGGCAGTCCCTGAAATTAACGTCGTTTGCTCCACTTAAATTTAAAATTTCGGTAGCCAGCCTATTGACTTTGGCCTCTTTTAGAAAGACTCCTCCGAAAATTCTCTGGACCCAATTCAGATTTTTGCTTTTTGATAAAAAGTTATCCCTGATAGTTGTAGTCACTTCTGTAATTTCTTTGTAAAATTCGGCGCCTCTGTTACTTTCGATTAGTCTTTTCACCTTTTGCAGAGTAGCCTCTGCCCCTTCACAACAGGCCTTCGAACCGTCGGGCTTCGATTGAAATCTTGTTAGAACAGGGGCCACTTGCCATAAGTTGATGCTGTAATAGCCTTTAAAAGGCTCCATAAGCTTCCCTTTTTAGTTTAAGAGATCCAGGAATCCCCCTTTTTGTAAATATAAAAAGGGGAGGCTTTCTATTTTTTGTGGGGGGTGGTATGATAGGTCGCTTATGGGAAAGGGTGTTATTGAAATTGTCTCTAAAAAGGAAGAGTACCGCGTTTCAAAGTGGTTGTCATGCTCTTTTCTTGTTAATAATCAAGAGTTTAGTAGATTTCTTGACGAGATGGGCGAGTTTTGGCTCTTTAAAACAGGGGAGCCAATTTTTGAGCCTCATGAGTACGAGAGGGGACAATTTCAGGAAGAGTATCGGCTCTATTTAGAGTCATTGACAACTATGGATTTTAAAAAATTACCTGCCCTTTTAATGACCTATGATAAAAAGGATGTCTACGCCTTTGAGGCGAGACCTGGGCAGTATTTAATCTATCCTAAATACCCGGTGATCCAGGTGCGAGAGCACCACTTTATTATAACAAGGGATGGGAGAATTCAGTCGGGGGTCTTTGGGAAAGACGCAACTCATTGGGGGTTAACATTTTCCTATCCTCAGATCTTTTATGATCCGCGAGAGAAAAAGATTGTTCAGGTATTGAAAGAATCACATTCTCCTAATACAGAAGGTTTTAAAAAAATTCAGAAGTGGGTGCGAGATTTTACTAGACCCGCCTCCTTCGAGATTGAGGGAAAAAAAGTAAATGCAACCTTTCGTAAAGGGCTGGGGGGAGTTGAATGAGAAAAAAAATTGCAATTGCAGAGTCTTGTACGGGGGGGCTTTTAATGGCAACTCTTACCCAATCGCCAGGGGCCTCCGAATTTTTACTCGGAGGGGTGGTAGCTTATTCCAATGAATTAAAAGAGAGGTTGTTACACGTTTCTCCCCAGACACTAGCCGATTTCGGCGCTGTGAGCAAAGAGACGGTGGTAGAGATGTGTGAAGGGCTCTTTCAAGTGACAAGTGCCGACATAGGTGTCGCCGTTTCAGGAATTTTTGGACCTGGTGGCGGGAGTGAAGAGAAGCCGATTGGAACTGTTTGGATGGCAATCGGAAAGAGGGGGGAAGACCCACAAGCAGCCTTGATTCCTCTAGAAAACAATTTGAGCAGAGAGGAGTACCGAAACAAGGTAGTTGCCTATCTCCAGGAGGCCCTTTGGAAGCAATAACCAGCAGGCAAAATCCCCATTTTAGAAAATTGCAAGCCCTCCACAAAAGAGAAGAGAGAGATGCCTCTGGATGTTTTTTAGTGGAAGGGGAGAAAGAGCTCTCTCTTGTAAAAGAGATAGAAATTCTTTACTACGAGGAAATTACACCAGCTACTCGTGACCTTTTTAAAAAAGCACGCGAATCTGTCAAAATTTCAAAAGAGTTGCTGGAACAAATTTCGTATAGAGGGTGCACTGCAGTTGCAGTTTGTAAATCTAAGCTCTCCTCTTTTAACGAGCTCTCTAATCAATCTCTGTTGCTTGCATGCGAAGGGATAGAAAAGCCGGGAAATCTTGGAGCAATCCTTAGAACAGCAGATGGAGCTGGGGTGGGTGGTCTGATTGTTGCAGATCCGGTGGTAGATGTTTTTAATCCAAACGTTGTGAGGGCAAGTCTTGGAGCTCTATTTTGCCTCCCTATTGTTCAGACAGAGAGTGAAAAGGCCCTCGAATTTCTTGAGAGGGAACATCTTCAAATCATTGTCACCACACCCTCTGCAACCAAGCTCTACTACGAAGTCGATTTTACCAAGCCGACCTGTATTGTGATCGGGAGTGAGTCTAAAGGGCTCTCCCCAAAATGGCTCAAACATAAACAAGCGATGGGGGTAAAAATCCCTATGATGGGTCATGTCGACTCGTTAAACGCATCTATTTCAGCAAGTGTGGTGATTTATGAAGCTCTTAGACAGCGAAGTTCTCTATCTTGATAATCATCTCTTGATCGTCAATAAGCCCCCACTCCTCCTCACCCTCCCTACCAAAGAGGTTCAAGACTCTGTTCAAACGCGGGGGCAAGCTTGGCTCAAAGAGAAATTTAAAAAGCCAGGGAATGTCTTTCTTCATCCCGTTCATAGACTTGACCGAGTCGCAAGCGGCATTGTTGTTTGTGCAAGAACGAGCAAAGCATTAAGTAGACTCAATGAACAAATCCGAGAAGGGGAGTGGCACAAGGTCTATACCCTTACTTTTGAGGGGTCTCTTCCAGCCCCTTCGGGGACGCTGAGACACTTTCTTGAAAAGCAAGAGTATCATACAACGGTAGTCTCAAAAGGTCGGGGGCAGGAGGCAGTTCTTCACTATAAGCAAATAGCCCCTCATACGGCTCAAGTCGAGTTAATTACCGGGCGCTATCACCAAATTAGAGCCCAATTTTCTTCGATAGGTTGCCCTATTTGCGGGGATACGAAATATGGAGCCCAGCCGAGGGAGGCCTCTCTTGGAATTGCACTCCAGCACACACAACTAACATTTCTTCATCCGATTACTAAGCTAGAGGTTGCTATCGCAATTTCGACAGCAGTAAGTGCAGCGCCCCTAAGAAGCTGATCTCCTACGATCCAAAGATCCAAACTTTTTTCTGAGGAGAGATCGCGTCTAACCGAGCTGTAAAATACATCGTGTTGATCTTCTGCGATTTTCGGGGTGGGGGAGGGGTGAAACTGGATCCCGGGTGTTTTTGATAAAATTTCTAAAGCCCCCTCCGGATCTTTTTCAAAAGTAACATTCACTGCCATACTATGAGCTCTTAGTGTGGGTACACGAACAGAGCGAACATTTACTCTCATGTTAGGGGCGGCTAAGATCTTTTTTGTCTCAAAAATAATTTTATCCTCTTCTTCTGAGTAGCCATTTGACATTTGGGGCGATTCGTGCAGAAATAAGTTATTTGTTAAGCGATGGGGAAAAATTTTCGGCTCCCTATTTTCCAAAAGATCTAAAAGCCCCTCTTTTCCTGCGCCACTGGCTGCCTGATAGGTAACAATTTGCATTCGCTCGATTCTAAATTCTTGATGCAGGGGCCCTAAAACCATCAGTAAAATTGCTGCAATGCAATTCGGGCAGGCAATCAACTCCGGTCCTGTTTCGAGGAGCTTACCATTTACTGGGGCTAATATAAGCGGAACTTTCGGATCTTTTCGAAATGCCGAACTTAGATCAATTACCCGAGCCCCATCCTTGATAGCAAGAGGTGCTAACTGTTGGGAAACCTCAGAAGGGGTGCAAAGAATAATTAGATCAAACCCTTTAAAGCGATAGAGACTCTGCCTTGAAAAAATTACAACTTCTCCAATAACATATTTGTGAAGCAGTTTCACAACCTCCTCACCCACCAATCCCGAAGCTCCAACAACCCCAATTTTCATACTCTCAACTATATCTCTCCCCCCAATTCCCCTCCATATTTTTTTGGGAGGAGCTTTCCTATTTTGAGAGTTTATTCGAAAATTCTTCCTTCACTCTATTAGGGGGGCATGGTACACTTTTGGACGTATGAGAAACGGAATCCAACACTCAGTTAATGAGGCGGTGAGAGCTGCCCTTCTCCTCCAAGAAGAGGAGAGCATAGAATTTATAGAACGAGTCGCCGCTTCTGTAGCAGACTGTTTTTCGTCTGGAGGAAAGGTTTTGATTGCGGGGAACGGAGGATCTCTTTGTGATGCGATGCATTTTGCAGAAGAGTTTACCGGATTTTACCGCGAGAAAAGGAGACCCTTTCCTGCAATGGCTCTAGCAGATCCTAGTCATATGTCGTGCGTTGCAAACGACACCTCTTTTGAAGAGGTCTTTTTAAGGATGATCGAGGCGTTTGGAAAAGAGGGGGACATTTTCATCGCCCTCACAACAAGTGGAAATTCCAAAAATTTGATCAGAGCGGCCCAAGGTGCAAGAGAACGGGGGGTAAAAGTGATTGGATTTCTTGGAAAAACAGGTGGGCTGTTAAAAGATCTTTGTGATGATGCTTGGGTGGTTGAGGGATTTTCCTACTCTGATAGAATTCAAGAGGCTCATATGGCCGCAATGCACATCATCATCGAGGCTGTGGAGAAAGAATTATTAGTTTTAGCTTAAAAAGAATTCAACGCAAAGGCGCAAACACGCAAAGAGTAAGCTTTTTTTTGCATAGTTTTTTTTGGGGTTCTTTGCGCCTTTGCGCCTTTGCGTTGAATTTTCTTTCATTTATTTGCAGATCTATTGCAAGTTGCCCCTTTCAATTCATTGTATTCTTACGGCATCGATTATTTGATTATGGGCTGCTTCCCATCTACCACTCGAAAAAAAAAGTAGTTAGCATTGGAAATATTGTGGCGGGCGGAACAGGAAAGACTGCTTTTGCAGAGCTTTTAGCAAAAGAAGTAGGCAAACCTGTTGCTGTTTTAGAGAGAGGATATAAAGCAAAAAAGCGGAGGAGAGAACCTTTTTTTGTAAGTTCTCCTGATGAAGGGGATGAAGCTTATATGCTTGCGCAAAAAATTAAGCAGGCGCGCGTGATTATTTGCCGAAAACGGCGACTAGGTGCAGCTCTTGCCGAGACATTGCCTGTCGACTACATTCTCTTGGATGATGGAATGCAGCATCGCTACCTTCATCGAGACATTGAGATAGTGATTGTTCATGCAAGCGATCTTTTTGGGAAGGGAGCTTTTTTGCCAAAAGGAACTCTTCGCGATAGCCCTAAACGTCTTGCAAAAGCTGACTATATTGTCATTAACGGCGTTAGAACTCAAAAGAGCTTTAAAGAAGCAGAGAGCCAGCTTCGAATATTTTCAAATGCTCCCTGTGTTGGTGTTTCTTATCAAGTTCAGCATCCAGAAAAATGGCGTGGAAAAAAAATTGCTGCCTTTTGCGGAATTGGCAAACCTGATGAATTTTACGCGCTTCTTAAATCCCTTGGATGTGAGCTTCTTCTCACTAAATCGTATCCTGATCACTCATATTTTCCTGGAGTTGCCCAATTTATTAAAAAAGCTAGCGATTTGGGAGCAGAGCGGATCGTCTGCACAGAAAAAGATTTTGCAAAAATCAATGGGATCCAGGGAATAGTATGTCTTCCGGTTAAACTTTTCGTCACCTTTGGTCTTGATTGTTTTAAAGACCTAAAAAACAAATTATAAATTTTTTTAAAATAATATTTTTTTGTGTTAATAATTAATGTTTTATAATTATCAATGTTGATATCCGGAGGTTTGTATGATTGGCATTTCTCAGTATGCACCAAGTAGTCGGTTTCATGACTTGCTTATTTGTTTAGATTACACTCCCGTTGTCCGCGAGGTATAGTATTTTAAATCTGCTTTGATAATTTTTCGTTAAGTTCATCTTTAGCTTTTTATCCGCCTGCATCGGCCCTGTAAAAACAGGGGCCTGTTTCGGCGCCGCTATGCTGACAAAAATCTAAAGCGAACTTTTAGAAAAATTATCAAATCAGATTTAAAATACCTCTTTTTTCTTTGTGCTTTAGGACCAAAAATATCTGAGAAATCAAATACTTATTTGATGCACATGGCTTCAAAATCGGTTCAAAGTTGCCTGTGGGCTCTCGTGCGAGGATCAATCTTATTTTCAATCACCTGCGAGGTTTCCTGTACAAACCCACTTAGCGAGAAGTATAAAAAACGATTTACAACTAATAAATGGTAGCAAGATCAGTTATCCGCAATCTTCTTCATGTGCTGCTCCACGGGCTGCTCCTAGACAAGCTGAGCAATCTCCTAGAGCTAGTGAAAGGCCAGTTCCGCCGGGTGTGAGCTTCTCCTTACAAAATCTTACCCTGACCATTCGTACTTTCCCGGCATTGACCACTTCATTGAAGAGACGCATGCCATCGGCTGTGGAGCTATCCTCTGTACTCAAAAGGACTATGTCAAAATGTCCCATAAAAATAGCATCATTCCATTAATATCAAGCTGTTCTGTAGATTGCGGATAAGATTTCCTAGCAAATCTTAGCGCAAGTATTTTAAAATGAGTGTGTTGCGAGATTATTAACCAGGCGAGTTCATTTAATTATTGATATTGCTTAGGTTGTTTATGTATAATTATTTTATTAATAATAAAAGCGAGTATATATGTTTTCTGTTTCCCAATATGCACCCAGTAGCGCTTTTCATAAGGTTTTAGTAGTTCTTGATCATACGCCTATAGTGAGCGAGTTTAAAAATTTGATCGATCTTTTTCTCAAGTGTGTCTGGGATCCTGAAATATCTTCAAATTCAAGCACTTATGCTGTTCATATCGCTGCAAAATCAGTAGAGAACTGTTTATGGTCATTAGTACCCCTTCCTGGGGCTAGATCTTTGTGGGGAGGCGCCTCCCGCAGGTACTCGGAGCGATTTATAAAACTGTGCGCCCGTACGGGCAATACTAACGCAATGTTCGTGATGGCATCTGAATCTAGCCGTTACAGCTTAGAAGGGATAAAAGAGGCGATCTTTTGGTATCAAAAATTAGCAGCTGAAGGAATTGATTATGCGCAATCTCGAGTAGAAGAAATGAAGATTAAATTAGGGGAATTGGAGGCTGAAAATAGAGCACGGTTTTCGCAGTGGCAACAACGTCGAAGACAATATACAAGCGCTCCACAAGCACCTAGATACGCTTCCCCGCCCCCTAAAAAAACGACAGAAGAACCAAAAAGGGCTCCAGAGCCGCCTAAAAAAATGCCCGCACCTCCAAAAAAAGCAACTGAAGAAGCAAAAGTGCCAGAAAAACCTGGAAATTTCGAAAAGATTCAAAGAGAGACCGCGGCATTGAAAGTGAAACTTATGGATCCAACTGTAGGCCAATCTGAGAAAAAAAAGGCCTTTATGCAATGGGTAAGGGTAGCGCATCCAGACAAAGGGGGCGATACAAAAATTTTTCAAGAAACGTACAACTTTTTTCAACAAATAGGTTTTATAGTGAATTAAATTTGGATTGATAATTTTTCTTCGCCTGTATCCCTAGCTTTTCATCCGCCTGTATCAACCGTGTGAAACCACACGGTCTGCTTCGGCGCCAGCTAACGCCTGATGAAAATCAAGAGCACATGCTGTGAAAAATTTATCAATCTAAATTTAATCCACTATAATTCGTAAGACTACAAAATGAGGTTTTTGACGATTTGATCGAGAAAAGCTCCTGTATTGAGAAATTTTTGCTCTTTTCCGACTAAGAGGGCTAAATCTTTTGTCATATGGCCCGATTCAATCGTTTTGATACACGCTTTTTCAAGCCTTTCTGCAAAATCTACAACATCGGAGGTTTTGTCAAGATTGCCGCGGTGCTTCAGCCCTGAGGTCCAGGCAAAGATGGAGGCAACGGGATTGGTAGAAGTCTCGAGCCCTTTTTCGTGTTGCCTAAAGTGTCTTGTCACAGTCCCGTGTGCTGCCTCCGATTCAACTGTTTTGCCATCGGGGGACATCAAGACACTTGTCATCATTCCAAGTGAACCATACCCTTGCGCAAGAAAATCGGATTGAATGTCGCCGTCATAGTTTTTGCAGGCCCACACAAAATCGCCAGAGCTTTTTAAGGCAAAAGCCACCATGTCGTCAATAAGCCTGTGTTCATAGGTTAGATGTTTCTTTTGGAAGCGTTCGTGAAATTCCGTTTGATAAATCGTTTCGAAGATATCTTTGAATCTGCCATCATAAGATTTTAAGACGGTGTTTTTTGTGGATAGATATAGGGGCAGGTTTCTATTTAGTGCGTAATTCATGCATGCGTGGGCAAAATCGTGGATTGATTTGTCTGTATTAAACATCGCAAGAGCGCAACCTCCGCCATCGAAGTTGTGAACTTCTCGCTCGATTGTTTTTCCGCCCCCCTCCCACTTAAGAGTCAATTTCCCAGCGCCAGGAATCACAAAATCACTTGCATTGTATTGATCTCCATAGGCATGTCTTCCAATTACAATCGGGCTTTTCCAGGAGGGAATAAGCTTGGGGATATTTTTGCAAAGGATCGGCTCTCTGAAAATTGTCCCCCCTAAAATTTCACGTATGGTTGCATTCGGAGAGCGCCACATCTTTTTAAGGTCAAATTCCTTAACACGAGATTCATCTGGCGTGATTGTAGCGCATTTAATGCCAACTCCGTATTTTAGGATGGCTAGGGCAGATTCCTTTGTAACGGCATCATCGGTTTTGTCTCGGTTCTGAATGCTCAAATCGTAGGTTTTTAGTTCGATATCGAGAAACGGGAGGATCAGTTTTTCCCGAATCATCTCCCAAATCACTCGGGTCATCTCATCCCCAAGGAGTTCAACCACTGCATTTCGGACTTTTATCTTGATCATAGAACCCCTCCTGTCTATACTGAAAGCTATATGTTGAGAGAGATTTTTACAAGACAGAGACAATTTATTAATTACTTTTTCGATACTGTCGAAATGGATAGAGCAGAACTCGTTCTAAATGAGTTTCTTGCGTGCCAAGGCATGATTGTATTTACCGGTGTCGGAAAAAGTGGAATCATCGCAGATAAGCTTGCAAAAACGATGATGTCGACCGGAACTAGGGCCTACCATTTGCCCCCGCTGGATGCTGTCCATGGGGATATTGGGATGCTTACAGATAAAGATGTCGTTGTTCTCATCAGCAAAAGCGGTTTAAGCGAAGAAGTAATTAACATTGCAAAACTTATGAAAAAAAGAGGGATCCGAACTATCGCTTGGGTATCGACAAGAACTTCCCCCCTTGCCCTCATATGTGATTTAGTCATGTATCTTCCTATTGAGCGAGAAATTTGTCCATTTGATTTAGCTCCAACAACATCAACGGCCATTCAGCTTATTTTTGGAGATGTCCTCGCAGTAGCCCTCATGGATGCTAAAAAATTCAGTATCGACCAATATGCATTAAACCACCCTGCAGGCGGAATCGGAAAAATGATAGCAGACAAAGTGGAAGATGTTATGAGTAAAGGGGATGAGATTCCTTTTTCTAGTAAAAGTAAACTCGTTCGTGAAGTTTTAGTCGAACTCTCTGAAAAACGGTTAGGGTGCCTTTTAGTAGTGGACGAAGAGAAAAGGCTGGAAGGGATCTTTACCGATGGAGATTTAAGAAGAGCTCTTGAAGAGAAAGGGGAGAGTGTGCTTTCTCATAGAATTGGGGAGCTGATTATAACAGATTGTGTAACGGCAACTCCTAAGATGTTGGTTTTAGATGCATTAAAATTGATGCAAGGGAAGAAAAAAGTGATGGTCCTCCCCGTGGTAGAAGATAATAAAGTGGTCGGGCTCATCCATATGCATCACATTTTTACAAAGGGAATAGCGTTTGACATTCCGCAGCAAATTATAACATAGGATTTTTGGATGGAACTTTGTGGATCATTTCTTTTTTTGATTATCGGTATATTTATCCTAGGCTACTTAGGGATTATTTTAGAGTTTTATGTAAAAGTGAATAAAACTGCGATCGGAATCGGCCTTGCTGTCCTTTGTTGGATGGTCTACTTTTTAGGGTGCAGTTCGACATTAGAAAAGAGCATAGCCGAATTAGGCCACCACCTAGGGGATGTATCGCAGATTATCTTTTTTTTGCTAGGAGCAATGACCCTTGTCGAACTCATAGACTCTCATAAAGGGTTTAATACGGTAATTTCTTGGATCCAGACACAAAATAAACGAAAATTAATTATTTTAATTTCTTTGATCTCCTTCTTTTTATCAGCTGTGCTGGATAATTTAACCACCACAATATTAATGATTTCAATTTTGAGAAAGCTAATTCCTAATTCAAAAGAGAGGATCCTTCCAGGTTGCATGATTGTGATTGCCGCAAACGCAGGGGGCGCTTGGACCCCTATTGGGGACGTCACAACGACTATGCTGTGGATCGATAATAGAATTTCGAGCTTAGCTGTTATGAAAGAGATCTTTTTGCCTAGCTTACTTGCCATGTTCATCCCCCTCTGCATCTACTTAGTAGGGCTAAAGGGGAGCTATCCGAAAAGTGAAATCAACTACAAAGATCAAGAGAGGGAACCGGGATCTAAGCTCATTTTTCTCTTAGGGATCGGAGCTTTAATGGCAGTCCCTGTTATTAAGTGGCTTACTGGACTTCCCCCGTTCATGGGGATGCTCTTAGCTCTTGCAGTTCTATGGCTTGTAACAGATATCCTCCACCACAAGCACGAAGATAGGGAACACTTAAGAATCCCCTATATTTTAACAAAAATTGACGTCACCAGCATCCTGTTTTTCTTGGGCATCCTGCTAGCTATTAATGCTTTAGAATCTGTCGGAATTTTAAACGAGCTTGCTACCATGCTTAATAACACCCTGCCGAACCCTGTAGCTATTGCTACAGCTATTGGGGCTATCTCTGCTGTTATTGATAACGTTCCTCTTGTAGCTGCGACCATGGGGATGTACGACAGGGTTGCGTTCCCCTTAGATTCCTCTTTTTGGCTCTTAACAGCCTTTACAGCGGGCACAGGGGGTAGCATGCTCAGCATCGGCTCTGCTGCCGGCGTAGCACTGATGGGCATCGAAAAGATCGATTTCATCACCTATTTCAAGAAAGCGAGCCTTCCCGCAGCCTTGGGCTTTATAGGTGGCATTCTGATCTACATAGCAACTATGTGATAATTAATTGAATGTTAGTTTTTTTTGTAAATCTCTCGCTATCAACAGGTTAATTGTTTTTTGCATGATCTATCTATTTGTAGATTAAATTATAATTATTGGTAATAAAAAGCTGCTAGTCTATAATAATATTATTAATAATTATATAGGTAGGTGGTTTATGGCTTCTAATGTGGCGAGTCGTGGGGAGTTGGATTGGGAAAACAGACCCCGTGTTACCCCAAAAGTTGGAGAGTTCTCAATGGCGGATGGGCCTTCCTGGGGCGTTACAAAAAGCGAGAACAGGTTTCGATTATCTCGAAATACTTTAAGCCAACCAGCAGGGAGTTTAACCGCTAGGGCTTTTGCTAATATTGTTGAAAAAGTGCAGTCGATTTGGACCTCTATAATTCAGTGTTGGACCTCATTTAAAACTTGGTGTGAGGTCTCTTGGGACGCCTATCAGTTAAATAAAAATGCTCAACTTGAAGCAGAGCTCATAGGGAGTGGGCAGTTTAAAAAGCACGAAGAATTCGTGCTTCGTGATCGCCCAACTGTTTCCGTAGCTAAATTAACAAAAAAACCTGTTCAATTAGAAAAAGCACCTGATCCTCCGGGTGTGATGCAAGCTCCCTTATCTGATTTTAGTGAGAAGTCATTACAAGAGGCTTTTTTAGATACTCAAATCGCTAAGAATTACTTAGTAGAATTTTCAGTGGTGCATAAGGCTAGAAAGACTTCACTCTCTGAATCGGAAGCAAAGCTCGTCATAAATATCGGAACGCTTGAGAGGGTTTCTAGATCTTCAGAAAGGAGAATTGTATTTCTTGCAACAAAATTGAGAGATCAAGGGTTTTATTTTGAAAATTTTAAGGATCGTCCATGTAAGGTGATGGTTCATTCAATACTTTCACAGCGGCCCCAATCTATTTGGAAAAAGCCTGACGTTTCCGGATAATTTATAAAACTTTAGAGGTTAGAAGATCTAGCCTCTAAAGTTTTAAAGAAGTCATAGACTAAAGACTAGTAATTATTTTAAATTTTTTGGGAATCCGCTCTGGCAGAGGGGGTATTAAAAAAATCTAACTTTTTTATTTTTTCTTCTAGGAAATAAATCAGGTTTTTTGTAATCTATTGCAATCTTTACCGGCGTAAAGCAAGTAAATGAAAAGCGACACCACCGAGTGTAGCAAGAGAGAGGAAAAGCGAAAGTAGACCCGATCTTGATTGTCTGACAGTATAATTGAAGTGACGAACGTACGAATGAGTTTGTAAAAGGCTGAAGTCTTTTACAGACTTCGAATAGAGCCTTTAGTTAATTTTTTTATATTATATTTCTGAGAATTTGATCTTAGTTCAGATTGAATGCTGACGGCGTGGATGAGGCATGCGAGTCGAACGAAGCGAGAAGCAATTCTCGCCTAGTGGCGAAAGGGTTAGGAATACATGAATAACGCACCCCCAACCTGGGAATAACGACTGGAAACGGTCGCTAATACCGAATGTGGTGGCCAAGGGAATCCTTGGTTTATTAAAGTTGGGGACCTGGAGACAGGCCTTGCGGTTAGGGAGCGGTTCATGGGATATCAGCTAGTTGGTGGGGTAAAGGCTCACCAAGGCTAAGACGTCTAGGCGGACTGAGAGGTTGACCGCCAACATTGGGACTGAGACACTGCCCAAACTCCTACGGGAGGCTGCAGTCGAGAATCTTTTGCAATGGGCGAAAGCCTGACAAAGCGACGCCGTGTGAGCGATGAAGGCCTTTGGGTTGTAAAGCTCTTTCGCTGGGGAACAAGAGAGAGAAGCGAATAACTTCTTAATTTGAGGGTACCCGGTAAAGAAGCACCGGCTAACTCCGTGCCAGCAGCTGCGGTAATACGGAGGGTGCAAGCATTAATCGGATTTATTGGGCGTAAAGGGTGCGTAGGCGGATGGGAAAGTCAGATGTGAAATTTCAGTACTCAATACTGAAGCTGCATTTGAAACTCCCCTTCTAGAGGGTAGACGGAGAGAACGGAATTCCATGTGTAGCGGTGAAATGCGTAGATATATGGAAGAACACCTGTGGCGTAAGCGGTTCTCTAGTTTATTTCTGACGCTGAGGCACGAGAGTGTGGGGAGCAAACAGGATTAGATACCCTGGTAGTCCACACCGTAAACGATGTATACTTGATGTAAATCGGCTCAACCCGGTTTGTATCGTAGCTAACGCGATAAGTATACCGCCTGGGAAGTACACTCGCAAGGGTGAAACTCAAAAGAATTGACGGGGGCTCGCACAAGCGGTGGAGCATGTGGTTTAATTCGATGGTACGCGAAGAACCTTACCTAGGCTTGACATACAGGAGACCGGTACAGAAATGTACTTTTCCGCAAGGACTCTTGTACAGGTGCTGCATGGCTGTCGTCAGCTCGTGCCGTGAGGTGTTGGGTTAAGTCCCGC
>ERZ650308.178-NODE-178-length-36276-cov-12.423318_pt1 | contig 36276 bp, 34 predicted proteins | sample MGYA00376244_ERZ650308 | MGnify/ENA primary metagenome ERZ650308 (study PRJEB26733, sample SAMN07839295) | wastewater metagenome | biome: small river; feature: stream; material: water | place: USA: North Carolina | collected 2016-04-26 ... | reverse complement strand
GCAGATGTTCTGCCGGTATCGGCGTAGGTTTTTTCGGCAGCGTCGGCGTAGCGATCATTTATCGCAGCCTGTGCTTCCAACTGTGCGATTTGTTCTTTTTTGCTCATCTTGTTCTCCGGTTTTGGCCTGCCTCGACTCGGCAGGGCTGGTAACTTGAAAAGCTTGCGGCGCGCAAAGTCCGAAAAGCTTTCACCTTCAGGAATCTGCGAGAGTGCAAACTGCTTCTCTTCCTCCGAGAGCCAATGCATTTCACTGGCTCTCGGCGCTTCGGGATTTCGCGGCATTAGAAATTTGCTCCCTTGATTGGATGCAGGCGATTCCACAGTGCGCCAGCATTGCCAGCGGCTTCAAAGCCCGCTTCGGCCATTTTCGCATCAACCGCACGCTCTGCTGCTCCAGCTTCGTATTCAGCTTGCGCTTTCGCCAAGCGAATTGCGGCGGCGGCTTTAATCGCGGCGCTCAGGATCGGATGCTCACTGGCGCGAAGCTTCACAGGCTGGAATTTGCCATTGGGCAGATCAAGATGGCCGATGAAGATCAAGCCCGCTTCATCAATCTGAGGGAAATCTTTCACCCAGGTTCCGGCAGCAGGGCCGCTCGGAATGGTGATTGTTAGCGTGTCGTTTTCATATTTATTTTCGTATTTGTCTTGCATCTTAATCTCTCCGGTTTCCGTCTCGGCCTCATTGCCTCGACTGAAGGCATACTACTAAAGTGCGCGTACTTAGTCAATGGAAAAGTACGCGCACTAAAAAAATATTACCCACTCGCAAAAAAAAATAAATCATTAAAATCCGCATCTGTATATTCCGCTTGCATTTCCGCCGCTGCTATGATACTCACTCCTTGCTCGCCAAAGCGTATGCGCATTTCCGCGCAACTATCCCGCCGACAATCCAGCGTGACTCGCCAACCATGGCTCGCAGTCGCAACGAACCACAAGATAGCCAACGTGTGCCTACCCGATCCTTGAATGGCCAGAAAACGCAAAGCAGAGCATCGCGCAAAACGCTTTACCGTCCAGTGCGGGAAGCTTGACCACGAAACCTCGCCGCGACGGTTCGCCGTCTGGCTCCGTGCGGGCCTGATTGTGTTGATCCACAATCGGCTCGCCCGTGTGTCCGACACGGCGACCAGCAAATGGGAAGCGGGCGAGCTGCACCTAGAACCCGCCGCGCAGCCGGAGCCGAGCATTAAGACGAATGCTGAAGTGGTAGACCGGAGTTATATCAAGGCCCACAATGGCCAAGTGAAGGTGAGCCGGGAAGAACGGATGCACTTTGCCAGCCTGCGGTGGCAGCTTGGCGACCTGGCGGAAGAGTTGATCGGCGATTACCTGAATAATAAGCGCCAGTTCGACATGCGGGCGCAGTATGGATGGTAAAGCAATGAAAAGAATCTGCGAGCTAAAAGGGTGTGCCGAGCCTAATTGCGATGGGCGGCATTGCTGTCAATTGCGATGCTTAGCCAAGGCGGAATGGATCATCATCCACGGTGATTCTCCGGATGATTACACCGAAAGCTGCACCACGTGCGTGGGCGAAATGCTAACAGATGCCCCAGAGCACCGCGTTTACCGCATATCATGACACCCACTGAGCAAGCTGCCGCCCTCTGCCCAGATCAGCCTGCCGATGTGGTGCTGGAGGCGCGGGACGAGTGGGACGATGAAGCGGTAGGCGAGCTTGTGGGCTATATGTTCGGCAAATGGGACAAACGCGATGCGCTGGACGCCTGCGATATGGAGTGCTGAATGCTGCCAGAACAAGCAGTAAGAACCCTTGACGAATATCCGCATCGTGAACATTGGGAAATAGAGCGTGTGTGCGCTCTATCTATTGGATGTTTGACGAATCGCCCGTCACGCTTACCGGCGACGCCTGGCGGCAAGCGATGGCGCGCAAGCAAAAGTAAATGAGCAATAAATCTGCACGCAAAACCGCGCCGCGCAATCGGGCGAATGCTGAAAAGCCAAAGCGCAGAAAGCTGACGCTGAAGCAGGAAGCCTTTGCGGAGCACTATGTTGCGAACGGCGGCAACGGTACGCAGGCGGCACGGGCGGCTGGATATGCAGGAAACGATGATGTGTTGGCGCATCAAGCGCAGGACAACCTCAGAAATCCTCAGATTTTTGCCTACACACGGGAACGACTCAAAGGCGTCAAAGCCAACGCTGACGAAGTGTTGTACTTGCTTGCAGATCACATGCGCGGTGACATTGCAATCTTTTCTGATTGCGTGAAGGACAACGGCGAATTGGATTTAGCCAAAGCGCGCGAGATTGGCGCATCGCATTTGGTCAAAAAGCTCAAGATTCGCAATTTTCGCGACAAAGACGGCAACAATATCACCTCCACAGAAATCGAGATTCACGACTCCCAGGCAGCAGCCCGCACACTGGCGGAGATTCACGGGCTGAAGCAGCAACCACGGCAGAACGAGGATGACGCGGCCAAGGTGAGCCGGGAGATTGCGCGCCTCGTTAGTGAAGGGATGGAGCCGGAAGACGCTAAGAAGATCGTCATTGAGGCTGAGCCAAAAGCTGCCCGCTTTTTAATGTGACGGATTTTGAATACCAAGTGGCGGTAACGCGCACACGAATGCGCCTGTCAGGGCTGGACGTTTCGGAGTCATTTCAGCAACCGCCTGACGCCCCTGCCATCGAAGCCGATTGGCGGAACTGGCTACGCGCCGTTGGTCCCCACACATTTACCGGCAGCTTTGCGCCATTTCACGCAGAGTTTTGGGACTGGTTTTGGCGGCTGATTCAAAAGCGCAAGGCCGGTCAGCCCATCACGGATGAAGAACAGGCGTTCATGGCCATTTGGGCACGCGGCATGGGCAAATCGGCCAACGTGGAATGGGCGGCGATTGCAGAAGGCGCGCTGCTCGGCAAGGGCTACGTGCTGTATGTGAGCGGTACGCAGGCGCTGGCCGACGGCCACGTGCAGAGCATTCGCGAACGACTGGAATCCGATGAAATCACAAGATGTTATCCGCACCTGGGCCAACCAAAAGTTGGTAAGCACGGCAATCAGTTCGGATGGCGGCAGGACTTTCTTATTACTGCGGGTGGATGGGCCATTCGGCCTCTTGGCCTTGATGTGGGTGTACGCGGGGGAAGGGTTGGAGACCTTAGGCCAACGCTCATCATCTTTGATGACGTGGATGATCATTCAGATAGCCCGCTGGTTGTCGGTAATAAGCTTAGCACTATTGCGCGTAGCATTATCCCGGCTGGAACCGCGAGCACCGTCATCCTCGGCGCGCAAAATCTGATCCACCGCAACAGCGTGTTTAATCAGGTAGTTACGCGCAAGGCCAGCATCTTAGCGCGGCGCATTATCTCTGGTCCGTTTCCAGCATTCAAAGATTTAGAAATTGAGCTTCGGCAGACCGACGACGGCCCGCGCAATCTTATTACCGCTGGCGAGCCGACTTGGCCAGATATGGACTTGGCCGCGTGCCAGAAGTTCCTGGACGACTCTGGCCGCGAGGCGTTCCTGGCCGAATATCAGCACGACTTTAGCGCGAGCGAGCAAGGGCGCGTGATCCCGGAATATGATGAGGCGCTGCATGTTATTACGTGGTCGCAATTTGAGGCCGTATTTGGTTGTCGCTATATCCCAGAACATTGGGAGCGCGAGATTGGCCACGACGTAGGATTTACGAGTGGGCACTTGTCCGCATGGACATGGGTGGCAACCAGCGCAAAGAATGCGCGCTATCCTGGCCTGCGGTTCCGTTATCGTGGGCTGACGTTTAATGGCGTCAACGTAGACGAACAAGCGGAAATCGCCAAAGAGCACATGGAGCCAGATGGCGATACGGGCCGAAGATTTGACGAGTTACCACTGATCCAGTCGTGGCGAATGTCCCACGAAGCCAAGTCTGAGCGACTCACCTACTGGAAGCTTGATTTGCCCTTTGAGGCGTGCAACTCAGCCAAGACGGCTGGGATTAGCCAATGGCGACACTATTTGCGCGCTGACCACAGCAGGGCGCATCCGTTCCGCGACGACGGACAACTGGAAGATGGTCGCTGGAAACTCGGCTTCCCGTCCTGGTTCGATGTGGTGGACGATGACCAACTTGTGACACCACGGGATGACCGGGGGTTAGCAACGCATCGGCGGCAAACACTCGCGTGGCAGTTCCGGCCCGACGTGCTCGGCGTCGGCGGAATGTCCAAGAATGAGCCAATGAAGGCCGACGAAGACACAGCAGACGCGACCCGCATGGTGACGGCCAACTGGGGACCGGAAGCGGCGGAACTGACCAGCGACGAAATCCGCGAATCCAAACTTCCTGACGGTCTTCGCGCTGCCGAAATGCCCCAGCGCCTGCAAGACATCCCACCGCAAGAAGAGTGGCGTTTCACGACGGCGCGCAAACTGGCGCTTGCTGAATTGGAGCGCGAAGAAGAAGAACAACAGCGCAGCTATGATCCGCTAAGTGTATTTGATCGCTGCGTATAGAGGAGCCTATGGCTGAACGAATAAGCGACGAACTATTGGCGCAAGCGCCCATCACGCACGACGAACACGCCCGCGCACTCAAGGAGCTTATCCACGAGCGCGTCATGCAGAATCGGCGCAGGGACGCTGATACTGCGCAAGATGCCGCACTGGTGAAACTGGCTGAAGAGAATGCGAAAGCCGTTCCCGTCATCGTAACTGAACCGCCCGACAACCCGCCGATCACGGCAAAACTTGGCGATGCGCCTTCGGCACGTCTTGCCAAATCCAAAAAGGAGAAATAGCCAATGGCTGCACAACCTTACGAGCAACGGCAACTTGCCATTCCGATGATGAATGCGCTCAATCGTGCCGTTCAGAATAATCTGATTACATCGGGCGGTTTCCCGTATGCGAGCGCGGCGGCATTTATTGCTGCTGGTGCCGCGGCAACGCCCACCAGCCCCACGATGAAGGAAGAGCAAATCCGCTTGTTCACAGCGAAGGATTACGAATTTGCCGTGTACAACGCTGCGGGAATGCTGACCAGTGTGGCAACAGCAGCTTCGCTGGCAGCGGCGCGGGCTGCGGTTCAAGCGTACAACAGCAACGTTTCGACCAGTCAGTACAGTTCGCACTTGGGGGGCTGATTGAGCTGGCGCTTTCTTCCCGTCTCTCGTGACCGCTACGAATCTGCCCGCACTGACGTGCTCCGGCTTCAGCAGCGCATAGATTACCTGGAAGGACTGCTCGTTCAGTCCAGCTTTGGCGTGCTGCAATCGTCGCTGCGCAAAAACGGTTATGCGCAAGTGGGCGAGGCCGACCCGGACGTTGCGCCGATGCGGGAGCTTGCGCCGGTCTGGACACAGTTGGATCATAATCTGTATAGCAACTGGCTGCGGAACTACCAAGAGCATACAGGCGCGACCGACAAAGAAGCTAAGGATGAGTGGACAACGCAGTACGGCGCGAATCTGCCGAGCCGAGTCTTGATTTAATTGTGTACGGCCAAATCATTTCACAAGGTTCCGCAGGCGCGGCAGGCATTCTCCCAAAGGAAGGCAATGTTGCGCCTATTACGCCGCAAACGGAGCAACGACCGAAGCCGACGCCTCAAGTCAATGATCTGGATGCGTTCTTCGACAAGCTAAACGCGAATCTTGAACGGCGGCACATTCTCGCGTGGCGCTCGGATTACCTGCTCTGGCTGCGCACGATCCTGACCTACTGCGGTCAGCACCTACTCGTTCCGCGTCAATATGGCTTTGGCTTCGATGTGGTGCCGATTGGGCCGGATGATCCGGTCTATGTGCAGAACATTATCCGGTTTTACTCGGATGATGTGACGAATCAGTGGGTATCGTCTGAGCCGAAAATTGACATTACAGCCATCAAGGACGCCGACGATGCTCGAATGCGGGCAACGCGAGCCGCGCGGGCCATTAATGACCACTACAACCGCATCCACTTCACAGAAGTCTGGAAGCAGATCAACGCAAAGCTGGCGCAGTTCTGTGGCAACTATCACGCGGAAATTTTCTTTGATCCACTCGCCGACGGCACAAAAGCGCGCGTTGCCGAATATGGCGAGTCAGAGATTCCAGGCGCAGCCAGTTGGATGTGTGGCGACTGCGGCATGGGCGGCGAAGGCAATGTTGACATCTGCCCAGAATGTGGCTCCGGCGTTGTGCAGAATGAAGCCGTCGAGCCGACACCGATTATGCAGCAGATTGGCGAGAAGCTGACCAATGCGGGCGACATTCGCTGTGATCCAATCCCGGCGTGGCAGCTACGCTATGAGCGCGGCGGGTTTCGGGAAGACTCAGATTGGGTGCGGCGTTCGCGGGATATTCCCGTGGAGACGTTGCAAGCCCTGTTTCCGGATATTGAGATTAAGCCGACAACGCCGGACGATGAGAGCCTGCATCCTGACCGGGTATTGCGGCGTTCTGTTACGGCGATGACGCGGGGCACGATCTACGGCCAAGGCGAAGGGGACGACCACTATTCGGAATTTGTCGAGTACTGGTATGAGCCTTCGATGTACATGAAGGGCGTCTTTTCGCAAGACACGATGTTGGCTGATGGCCGGATGGCGATGGCGGGGCAACGATTTACGGAGCTGTTCCCCAAAGGGATTTACCGTGCGACGATCAAGGGCGTTGCCGGCTCCCTAATCGTGCGCGAAGAGTCGCACAGAAAGCGGATCGTCAGCAGCCTGTTCAAGCTGATTCCGGGGCGCGGTGTTGGTGACAACATCAAGGACGCGCTGGAATACTCGAAGCAGAATGACATTCTGACCTCGATTGAGTTTCAGAGCTACCGCAAAGCCGCGACGCCGACGCTGGTGGTCAACAGCCGAATGATCCGGCAAAGCCAGCTTGTGACCAAGCCAGGCGCGGTTGTTTCGGTGCGCTCGGCAGATATTCCTGAAGGTCGCACGGTTGGGGACGCTTATAGTGTAATTCCGCCGAGTCCGCCGGTCCCCAATATGGTGGAATATCGGGCACGAATCGAAGCCGGAATGCAGAAGGCGTTGGGAAGCCTAAGCCTAGGGGCAGGCTTGCCGGGCTACGATGGCGGAACGGCAACCGGTGTTCGCGCGAACGAGCAAAAGACAGAACTGGCGCGGTCGTCAGAGCTTGCCCTGTTGGCGGATTTCTACAAGCGGATTTCTGCGTTGCGCCTGGAACTGGTGCAGCAGCATTTTACGGACGAGCGGATTATCCACTTTCTCGGCAAGAACGGCGACATGGAAGCGGCAAGCTTTCGCGGCGCTGATGTCGAGGGGGATTTTGTTCTCTGGGTGCGGGGCACATCCTACATGCCCAATTCTCCGCTGGTTCGACAGCAAAACCTGCAAGGCGCGATTGAAGCACTGTCCGCGATGGCGGCAGCGGGCCTGAACTCGCCCGAAGCGCTGCGCACGGTGAACGAAATCTTTGATGTGGAAATCTCCGGCGATACGGTGGCCACGTATGCCGACTGGGGCCGGAAGGCAATCACTGACATTCAGGCGGCGGCAGCACAAGTCGAAGTCGCAATGCCGCAGATTGCTGAAGCGGCCCAGATGATGAGCTTGCAGCAGCAGGCGCAATACGAGACGGCAGCGCAGCAGCACGCCGAAGAGCAACCTGTTGAAAATCCGAATGATCCGCTGTCGCCGCCGGTTGCTCCGCCACAGCCACCACAGCCGATTGATCCGATGCAGATGGCAGGCCAGATGCTCGGCCAGGTCGTGCGCGTTGATCCTTACGAACTCGGCGCGCCACAGAAAATTTATTGGCTGCGGGACTGGCTGACGGGTGATGAAGGACAGAAGGCGTCCGACGTGGAGCGCAATGCTGTCCACGATGTGATTGACCGGTTGGGCGAAGGAATGGAAATGGAAGCCCAGCGACAAACGCAAATCCAAATGGCAGGCCAGCCACCACAGCCGGAACCAGACGGCGACGAAGGGCCAAGTAGGGGGCCGCAGCAATCACAGGTCAAAGAGAAGCAGGCACGGGATAAGCAGTTAAAGAATCAGCGGCCAGGTAGGCCACAGCCGCCAAGGTAACCGCAGGCGCAGGCGACTACCGTATGATGGCGTCTATGGATATTTTCGACAGCACGCTAGCCGCGATTGCAAGAAAAGGGAATCCTCTTCACGGACTGCGGCCACAGATTGAGCCACTTCGCCTTTCCGCCTGCGGCACATTCTACTCCCTGATAATTCTCTGCGACCATCCGATCGCAGCGGAGCAAAAGCTTGCAATCGCTTTTTGCCTCGGACAATCGCATATTGACCTTTTAGCTCAGAAATCCGATACGTGGCGCTGCATGCGACTAAAAACGATGACAAGGCTGATCGCAAATAGATTGGCCAGGCAGGTAAGCCAAATGCGGACACGGTGAGGTGTTTCCATCAATCTAACCATCCGGCAGCAGATGAGAGCGACACAGGCACGGGCGACGTAGAAGATAATATGTTTCACAGCGCAATTATAGGCATAGCGGGTTCAATGCTGACCAGTGCGATTGGGCTAGACAGCTCGACCTCAAGGTTGGCGCTTCAGCAAAGGCATGCGCAGGACTACGCCCTACTGGCGGCGCAGTATCAGCGACCAGATTCGGCGCTTGATGCACTAAGGCAGCAAAGCAATTCAAGGCAGACTTACGCTGATCTAATCGCAAATGCGATTAAGGGAAGTTTAGAAGAATCTGAGCCGGAAGATGTAAAACAAAGCCGACTGCTAGAAGAACAGAAGCGCCGCGAATATGAAGCGCTCTCACCGGTCCAGCGACTGTTTGTGGATGAGCCGCCGAAAGTGACACGAGCGACGTAACTATGACAGCAAAAGACATCCTAGAACGAGAACTGAAGGGTAAGCGGCTGCGCTTTCTCGCGTGCAACGGCAATCATACCGAAGGCGTCTGCGTGCAGATATTCGTAGACGCAGGTATAGATGATGGCTGCTGGTTTGTTTATGAGCTTGAGACGCCGAACGGTGAGCGCACTCTGTTTGCCGACTACGAATCAGAGGCTCCCTTTGAGATTCTTGATTAACCTCTAATGACAACAGAAGAAAAAGTAGCAATTGCAAAAGACGCCTACGAGCGTTACCGTGTGATACACCCAGCAGAATTAAAGGAATGGAATGATTACCGTGGTCAAGATGGGTGGGTGCTGAATGTCCAGCGACTGCTAAAAAGTCCCAACGCAGCACCCCTTAATTCAATAGAGAAATGCGTTTTAGAGGCAATAGCTGCCGCGCACGCCTAATTAGAAATTCAATCAAAATCTTTCAACGCCACGGGCTTTTGCTGGTGGCGTTTTTGTTTAGGACAACATGGACGAAAACACTTTTGGAGTAACTTCCTCGACCGATACAGGAAGCGCATCGCCGTCCAGCGATGTGGCCGTCAGCTCCGGCGGCGTTCAATCGGAACCTTCTGCGCCAAGTTCTATTTTGGACATCGCGCAGGAATTTCACGCCAATAACGTTGCTGACACGAATGCCAATGCCGGACAGGTCGCGCAACCTGACCCGCCAGCGGCGAACGTGCAACCGCAGTCCGAGAATGCAGGAGACAGCGCCACTCCTGAAGGTCCGCAGATTCCTGAGAACGACGACGATCTCAGAACGCTGACTGATGCCACGGCGAAAGAGCACATTCAGGGATTACGCCAGCATGTTAGAAGCACGCTCGAACCAAAGGCAAAACAGTACGACACGCAGCAAGCGATGTTCGCGCAGCACGGTATCCAGCCCGAAATGGTGGAACCGTTGGCGCGCATCTCCGGCGGTCTTCTTGCGACAACGCAAGTGCCGGTGCGCGGTGAGAATGGCCAAACCGTCATGCAAACCTACATGACGACAGAGCCATTTTGGAATCAGCTTGCCGAAACGTCGCAGGATCATCTTGCGCAGACGCTTTATGACGCGGCGCAGATGTATCCTGATTACTTGCTGCAAAACATCCCGCAAGAGCAGGTCTTCCATGCGCTCGGCCTGGACCCGAAGCTTGCCGATGTCTACGCCCAGGTTCGGGAAGATGGAACGCTAAACGGAGTAGCTCCGCTTTCCGTAGATAACGAAACCCTCGGCAGAATTCCAGAAGACCTACACGCCACATTCTCCGAAATCGCCAAAGCTGACCCGGAATACGCGCAAGAGCTTGACTTGATCTTGCGTGGAGAAACGCCTCGCGTTGCACACCAAATGTTGCGCGCCGAGCGATTCCAGCGGGAAGCCGACGCGGAGAAGCGGGCCAGCGCGGAACAGGCGAAAGTTGCCGCCGCGCAGCGTGTGGAACAGGAAGGACAGCAGAGACAGGCCGCGTTCTACGAGAAAGAAGAGCGGGCGTTTATGGACGATCTCGCCAAGACATATAACCCTTACGGAACGGCCACAGAGGAAGCGAAGGCGGAAAATGCCTGGGTGCAGGGGCGCATTGCCCTCGCGCTCGGCCATGAGCTTGCCCGTGATCCCGTGGCTAGCAAAATCATTGAGGGCATGAATGACGCGCTGAAACGCGGCAACCAGTTCGGCGTGACGCAATTGCGCCTGCAATTGGAGCCGCACATCGTCCGCATCCGAAATGAGGAGATCGCGCATTATGACCGACAATTACGGCAATCCGTAGCGGCACAGCAACAGCAGCGAGACGCCAGCGCCAACCTTAAATCGGTAACTGGCATGGGTGGATTTTCAGAAGATCGCCCCGGCAATGGAATCGTGAACCAGGAAAACTTGAATGATCCTGAGAACTTCCGCGCCTTGGCTCGATCTTTGGGGGTTCATCTCGGCCAATAGAGAGGAACAATGGCAACAAATACTGCTGCACAACTGGATGCGTTATTCATCCAGTACCATGAAAAGGTGATCGCGCCGCAATTTCCGCAGGCGACGCCCTTTTTGAACCAATTAAAAGAAGCTGGCCCGGAATGGCAGGTCAACGCCAAGGGCTGGAAATCCAACGCCTATCTTCGGCAGGAAGCGTCCAACCTCTGGGGCTTGCCAGGGTTCAGCTTTCCCGCAGGCGGCACGACTGTAGACAAAAACTACTACGTATACCGTGCCAAATACGGCAAGTCCTATGTCGTTGACGGCTCCACGTACAACGATCTGCGGCGCGGCAATGACAGCACAATGCTGAGCGAGTCGGCCAATATGAACCGGCTCATGATGAACGCCGCGCAGGAACTGGAACAGGCGGCAATGGGCGACGGATTGGGCCGAAAAGCCATCATTTCGTCCGCTTCCACGACTGTTTTGACGCTGTTAACCACGCCGAACGGACTCAACGCATCCGGCTTCGGTGCGGATGAATTGATCGAAACCGGCGTGTACGACATTTTGACCTCATCGGGATCGCTGGCGAACCCGTCTCAGCAGGCCGTCACCTTCCCGGAAGGCGGCATCAACCGCATCAACAACACGGTCACACTGTCTTCGGCTATTACGGCCCCAGCGGCGAACTCGATCATTGTTTACACCGGTTCCTATAACATGTATCCGGCGGGAATCCGCTATCTGATTGACGGCGCACGCACCGGCTACTTCCAAGGTATTGACGCTTCGACAGAACCGTACTTGAACTCGTCCAAGATTGACGCCTCTTCGGCAGATATTTCGGTCAATCTGGTACAAAACCTGATGACCAAGCATATTTTCCGCAATGGCGGTCAGAAAAAGATGCGCCTCAAGGCATTCGCCGCGCCAACCCAGATTGCGCTGTACACACAGGGCGGCTGGAACCTGGTTCGGTACGATTCCGACAAGAAAGACTTCAACTTGGGCTTTGATACGGCCAGCTATGGCGGCATTAACTTCCAAAGCCTGGTTTCGATGGACCCGGATGTCTTTGTCATTGCCGATTTGGCGGATTTCCGCAAACTGGTCGGCAAGAAGCTGGGACCGCATCAGGAAGATGGCCTACTGTGGCGTCAGTCGTCCGGCTCCAACTCGGTTGGGTCTGACAACTGGTACATCAACTACGGATTTGAGGGCAATTACGCCATCACCGAGCCTCGCAAGCACGGCATTATCACCAACTTGAGCGTTACCGGTATGGCGACCCAGGCCAGCCTGTACAGCACGTCTGCAAGCTAGGTTTTCTCTTCACTCAACACACTATCGAGCAGTGGCTTCGGGTCACTGCTCGTTTTTCTTGGAGAATCTTATGTCTTTAACACCTGTGAGGATTCCCTTTGGTGCTGATTCGACGGGAAGGTTCCGGCGCAGACAGTTCAACATCACTGGGGATAATGCACCGCCAGCGGGCGGCTATACGCTTACCGGATTACAGGTCGGTGCGCGTAATGGCTCAATTGTTGGCGTCAACAAAATCGGCGGGAACGCGGCAGCGGCCAGCTATGGCGTAACGTGGGACAGCACCAATGGCAAATTGGTATTCACCACGGGCGCGGGGGGCGAAACGGCCTATGTGCCGGGCGGCGGCGACATCAAGGGCGGCACGAACCCGGCAGGCACGGAAGGCAACGCGGACCAAAACGCCGCGCCGACCAACTCCGCGCTTATGCTGGCGCTGACGACCTTTACGTCCCTGGCAGGGACGATGACGCCGACGACACAGCCAGACGTGCCCCGGAACGTGATGATTACCATCGCGAACGATTCCGGCGGCGCGCTGGACCTGTTTGAAGGAGTCACCACATTTCTGATTACCGGGACGGACTTCAACGGGTATGCACAAACGGAAAGCGTGACGCTGACTTCGACTGCTGGAAACAAGTCGGTTGCGAATACGAAATTCCGCTACGTGCAGGGGGTCAAGCCGTTCAAGACGGTTTCAAGCGTGGCCATCACGAACAGCCCGGCAGGATCACTGAAAGGCTCGCTTGGGGTCGGCACGCGCATCGGCTTGCCGCAGCCATTATTGACGCCGATTTATACGGACGTGGACTCTATCACGGTTAATGCCGCTTCCGTTACACCCTCCGCAACGACCACATCGGCGGGCGGTGTGGACACCACTAACAACGCGATCAACACGGGAACAATTGCCGACAACTCTGATGTGGCAATCGTTTATGCGGCTTCTGGCGCGGTTGTGCCGGGAACAGACCTGTCCGGCGTGACCGTGCGATGCGAAGTCGTCACATCAACCTAAATGCAAATTGAAACCAAGACTGCCGACTGGTTCAACCAGCCGGACAAGTGGCAGACCAACATTGCAGCGCCTGTCGGTGTGGACTGGTTCCAAAAGGAACTCAATCTCATTGGCGGGAAAACGCCGCAAGGAACGCCGCACTATCGCATTGTCTGGGGAATGGACCTGGAAACGTCGGTCATTCGTGACCGTTACCGTGACCGGTTCGTTCCCCGGTATTTGTACAAGATTCTGACTGGAACTGAGATGCTGCCGCCTGTCGGTGGCGGGGTCATCATGCGTCCGGTTAAGAAAGAGGTCTTCATCGGCACGCCTCGGTATTACGTCGAGGCCTTTATTCCGCCGGAAGTCGCTTGCGCGTCAGGCACAGCGGCGGGAATTGATGGTGACGGCGATAAGTACAGTGCCTGGATGCCGGTAGACGGCGACTGGTTCCCGATGATCGAAATCTGCAAGCACGATGAATTTGGCATCTGCTGTCAAAACGCCTTTGCAGAAGACCGGAACTGTCACGGCGAGTTTCGGGTTCCGAACCAACGAGACATTGAAACAATCCGGCAATTGTACCAGCAGATGGTGAAGGAACGGCGACACAGACCGGATGAAAAAGTGCCGGTCGAAGTGGCCAACAGTGCCTATCGCTATGCCGTGGAGCGGGAGCGGAAACGTCGCGAGGCGATTGAGGCTGAACTTGCCTATAACGGCGCAAACTTTATGAAGGCGCACGGGTTCACCGGCAACGCCAAATACCATGCTCTCCCCGGAGTCGCCATTCCTGGCGTTACGCAAGGATGGAGTGCGGCTGACGATTAACCTTAACTATTAACCACGAAAAGGAGTTTTATGTCACAGGAAAATACACAAGTAGAAATGCGGCCCGTATCGCATCCAATGATTGATGCCTTCACGGATGAGTATTTGAGAGTGCTGGCGGGGCCTGATGGTGCTGGGGGCGTGCCTCATTACTACCAAGTCTGCACAAGTGGCGCAGACGGAAAGCCAACATGGGTGGTTGCGCAGATTCAAATACAGGAAGGGCATCCTGGTCAGATAGGGGTGAATGGTATTGGCAATCAAACGCTGATGCTGATTCTTTATGACTTCTTGAAGAAAGCAAATTCTGGTGAGTTTGCTTGTCGTGAAAACTCCGTGCAATTGACCAAACTTGAAGAAGTTATGCACTGGTCGAAGCAGCGCGAACTTGACCGCAAACAGCGTGGCGTATTGCAGACTTACAAGAAATAGGAGAAAGAGAATGACAGCAGCAGTCGCATCGCCATTACAGGCGATCAGAAGCACACAAGCGAATGTCGAGGCGATGATTCCGCGCCGCGAAAACCTGATGGGCAACCGTTTCGCGTGGTACGGACTGGACACGGTTCACCACGCAGACTTGGCGGCAATGACGGACGGCGCAAACGAGGGCCGGATGCCGCGCCTGAAGTGGCAACCGATCATCAAAGCGCCGCGCTGGGTCCACGTTGGGGCATTGGGAGAGAACGGCGCAGCGGAAATTGTTGCCCGTCGCAATCCTGACCCTAGCAACGGCAAGCCGCGTGAGGAAATGCACTGGATCAAGCCGTGGGCAATCATCAACTCGCTGGGAATGCTCTACGGGGAGCGCGGACTGATTGATTCACCGACGCTGCGCTACATCGAATTGGATGTCTTTGAAGCGCTGCGTCTGGATGATTTCTTTTTCCCAGAGCCGGAAGAGACGTTGCCGACGACGTTTCGCGCTTGCGAGGCGCGCATTGTGCAGCAATTGGAACGACTGCAAACAGGCGACCTGACCACGCCGGATGGGCGCACGCTGCAAGTCCGGGAAAGCGCCGTCAGTGTTATGGTGACAGTTGGCAAGGAGATGCTTGCGTCGCTGCGTCATAGCGCCGCGTATGGCCGAAAAGTCATTGACGAACGGCATGCTGAGATGGAAAAAGCGGCTGCGGGTGTTCCCGGCAATCGCGGAACCTACGATGACCGCGAGCGCCGCTTGCTCGCATGGCTTGAAATCACGCCGCGCAATCAGGCACTGGAGAAAATTGCCCTCGATTCCAACGCATTGCCGCAAGTGATTACGCAGATGGCGAGCGTTGTGGCTGCTCAAGCCACGCGGGAGCCTGAAAAGCTCGATGTTGCGGCGTTAGGTGAGGCAATCGGCGGAGCATTGGCTAAACAGCTAGCCCCGCTGATTACGAAACCAACACTGGAAACGATTACAATGGATGATCCGCCTGTCAAGCCTGAGCCGCGAGCCAACACGAAGAAATGAGCAACGCAGAGATCATCAAAGAAATCCGCGTGTTAGCGGAAAAGATTCGGAAAGAAGCTGAAGATTCCGACGTGGGTACGGACTTCTTTACCGAATTGACTGGCATCGCCGATTCTGGCGCTTATAACTTAGACGTAGACGAAGAATGAATCTCGGCCAGTCCATCATTGAAGTGCAACTCCACTTGATGGAGCCGGGCGAAGGGACGCCCAGCACGCGCCAAATCCTGCAAAAACTCAAAGATACGGCGCAATTGCTGCATCTTGAGATGCAAAACACGGCGATTGCCTGGGATGTCAGCACATTCCAGATTTTTACAGTGTCCCAGCAGGCGGATTACCTGATTCCTGCCGACGCCGCCACGTTTGGCAAGGATTTTCGCGTGGTGACGATCAATCCTAACGACCCGTACCATTCTTCCCGTGAAATTCGCCGCTGCGACATCGGCGACAATGACAATTTCTACAATGGTCCTGTCGTCTCCCCATCTGGTGGCCACTCTGCCGTCGTCTGCAATTTCTTTCGGCAAGCAGGCGGCATTTACATGAAGCTTGTTCCGACGCCTTCCGAGGCGGGAAAGATTTACGAAGTTTGGTACGAGACGGCCGAGCCGCAGATGTCGCTGGGAAGCTCGCCGGTCCTTGCGCCGTTTGAGCGCTATTTGAATATCAAGGCGGCGATTACGCTGGTGGGGCTGTGTCGCTGGGGCGATCTAGCAGGAAAAGAGCTATTTGACCGGCAAATGGCGCTTAAAGCGGGCCTTGTCGAACAGGCGATTGAATACAAGAAAGCGTGGGAAAACTGGATTGCGTCTGACCGAGAAGACGGCACGACCACGCGGATCAGCTATGGCGCTGGCTATGGCGAAGGCTATTACGGGTACTACTAAATGAAAACACGAAGCAATTTTCTCGCAATTATTCTGACCATTGCGCTGGCATTTGATGTCGGCTTGCATCTACAGTCGCCGGTTGTGCCCGTTGCGGCGCAAACGACCATGTCGCCGGTTACGTCGCTGAGCGCGGTAACGACCGGGACAGGCACGGCAGTAAGCTGCACGAACGCGATTCAGGTGGGCTGGTCTGTCATCTGGTCATCTGGCGTTACGGGAGGCACGGTTGTCATTGAAGCGGCCAACAGCGCGACATACAGCGGAACCTGGGCGCAGATTGATTCGCAGGACTTCTCCGCTGCGCCCTCTGCTAATTCCGTGATAACAGGCACTTATCCAGGGCCATTTCAATTTGTCCGCGCGCGAGTCACCTCGACTGTGACAGATGGAACCGTCACGGTAACGATCAGCAGGATTAACGGCAGCACCTAATGGCGACTCCGTGGCAAGTCATCCTTCGGGAAACCAGCAAGCACTTGAACGCCTTCGCGGGCGGTGCTGCGCTCAACGTGCAAACAGCCTACACAGCAAGCCCGTTGACGGTCACGGAAGTCGTAGATCCGTATTTTAATCTCGACTTTATCAAGGATAAGGCGATTGACGCGCATGGACGATTGGCCCTCGAAATTGCCAACGTGCGGGCGCATCCCTGGCGCGCTTTCATCGGTGATGTGCAGACGAGCAATCTGGCATCTGGTGTCGTGATCCCGCCAACTGCGTCTAACAGTAAATCTATCGTTGGTGCGCTGGGTCAGGTCGTTTCCGCGTCCGATGCGCAGCCCTTATCCGAAGCCGCGCCGGAGCGTGTGCGGCAGTTTCTGGAAATGACCTCAGCGGTCTATAACCAGCCCTACCTGTACTACATAGACGGCAACCGGATTTACCACACCGTCACAAATGCGGTGATCAATGTTTGCACGTATGAGCGGTCAGATGTGGTGACGACAGTTGCGGCTAATGGGAATATCACGCTGCCGGACGTGCTGGTAGATGCGATTGTGGCGGGTGCGGTTTCGACCTGCATTATCGAGTCGAAGGGGATGGAAATGGGCGGTTACTTCAGCGGAATGTTCGACAAGGCCATTCAATCCATTCGGCAAGGACAGATGCCGCTGATTAATCTGAAGGCAATCGCGTAAGAAATGACTTGGAGCGAACTCATCAACCTTGCCATTAACACGGCAACGGCAGGCACGGACGTAGACAAGAATCCGATCATCAAGCAGCGCCTGGAAGCTGCCGGAATGACGGATCAAGCATTGCAGGCGCTGGCCACGATGGTCGCGGGCGATCCTGAACTGCGGGCGCGGCTGGAAAAGCGATTTATCGTTGCGCTGATTGACGGAATCGGCACAGTCCCGGCGGGAATGCTGGTGGAGTATTTGCGGGAAGGCGCAGTCCGAGACTCAGATAGTGGCGGAAACAATGGCTTAGGCAATGTGCTGGCACGGATTCAGCGTTACCCGATTTTCATTCAGGACGCGGACACGTCGCTTGGTCAGTATTGCGTGGTGGATAATCAGATTTATGCGCGCCCGCCTGCTTCGATGTTCCCCGCAGACACGCAAGGCCCGCTGGTGATAGACGCACCTTTCACGCCCACAACCGCCGATATGGACACGACAGTCCCGGATGAGCTTACAAATGATCTGGTGGCGAAGCTGGCGCGACTGCTTCGGGGGATGATTCTTGAGCCGGAACCGGCGAATGTCTAAATGTTAAACAGATGGGGCAGGGATTTGCAGGACAAGCCCCGATTCGTATTGGCGCTAGGTTGCCTACTTTCAGCCAACTAAAATTCACCGAATCGGCTTCGTATTCGCCAAATTCTTCTTTAGTTTCCATGCCCCGCATTCTATCATAAATGGCCGATACTGACCGCATAATCCGCTGGAAGCCAACCGGCGGCTATGTCCCCACTGCGCCCTATGGCGGCGCATCTGCCGATACGGTATTTCGCGGAGAAAACCTGATCGTGCGTGGACAAGGTAGCGCGGTTTACTTGGAAGGCTGGCAGGGCAACGAGCAGTTCACGGAAGTTTCGCCGCCGGTAAATGTGGCACTGACCGGCACGGTGGCAATTGCGGCCAATTCGCCCACGCTGACGGGCACGGGAACCAAGTTCACACAGGAACTAATTCCGGGTCAATGGATTCTGGTCAATGATGACATCTGGAATGTTCTTTACATTGATTCAGACACGTCGCTGACAATTTCTGAAGATTTTACCGCAACAGCTTCAGGCCTGACTGGCTACCGGACGCAAATTGTCTTTGAGGTGGACAATGCGCGCGGAAACCTGATTCGCGGCAATGCCATCCGGTTTGCAAACGGCAACATCCTGACCGTAGGCGACGGCGATCTTCGACTGAACGGCGACACACTGACCGGTTCCGTTTCTGCCTCCAAGCGGCTCGTACTGGCTATTATTGACGCCGCGACTTCGACCAGCCTCAACACCGGATACACGAGCTTTCCGCTGGGGATGGCTACGCCGACACTCTCCACGCTGACCGCAGTCGGTGGCGGAACGGTCAATATGCAGGCCGGGACGTATTCGGTGCGGATCGTGCCGGAGCGGATTGCGACCGGGGGGTACAACAACCCTTCAGAAAAAGTCGAAGTTGCCCTATTGGCCCCTGGCCAGCAAATTCAAATCACCTTTCCCGCGATGGATACAGCGAGCGGGCAGGACGCCTGGGGCGTCTATGTCTCGCTGTTCTCCACAGGTGGCGGCATTCAGGGGCCGTGGTATTACTACGGACAAATTACGACTTCACAGGTATCGAGCGCGGGCGGCACGTTCACGATTGAATACAACGACGCCGACGTAAGCGGCAATCGCCTACTCACCTTCGACAATGACCCGCCGCCGGATGCGATCTTTGTTGCCACGCTTCAGGGGCTGCCGATCCTGATTTCTTGCAACGGCAAAGGCCGATTGCTGCAAGGCACAGTCGCGACGGCCAGTAGCAGCGGCGCAGTTGTGGGCACGGGAACGGCATTTCTAACCGACTGCAACCGGGGCCAGTTGATTTACATTGACGGCAAGCTGCGCACCGTTGAGGACATTACTGACGACCTCAACATGACAGTTTCGCCGGATGCGACCGCGACGGCATCCGGGCTGGCGATTTCACTTGCCGATACTGCGCCGGGGCCAGTCCTTCGCCCCGCCAAGCCTGCCATTAACGGAAACAACGTCGAGGCGTTCCCGGCAAACTTCAAAGTGGCCGTTGACCCGCCGGAAAACATTGTTGCGTGGTGTCGCGGCGCACAGGGACGCATCTTTGTTGGCACTGAAAATTACGTCCATTTGGCAAGCTCAACAGGAAACCCGGATTTGCCTGTGACGGTTCGCCCGTTCTGGCGCACAGGCGTGCGGAATACGAATGCGCTGTTGTTCGTCAATGACACGCTTTACGCCTACACGACAAACGGGCCAACCCGAAGCGTGGGCGACGGCGACGAAACAATTCAAGAACATTCGTTTGCGGCCCCCGTGCAGGTAGATTTTGCAGGCTGGCAACCGGAGCGCGTGCGTGTTGGCTACGATCCCAAAAACGAGGCGGTCTGCTTTTTTCACAGTGGGCAGGGCGTGACGCTGGAAACCGGTTTTCGCGGCACGGACTGCCTGATGTACATGCTCCGGCTTGGCGTCTGGTCTACTCTGATCAAGATTCGAGACGACGCGGCAGATGCGCTTGTAACAGGCGTCGCCACGGTTGCCGGGCAATTGGTGTTAACCATTAGCGGCGCAAATTACCTTTGGGATTCCGGCAACAATCCGATCCAGACCTATGCGGCGACGCCGTTTCTGGATGCAGATGATCCCGGTACGGACAAGACAGTGACGGGAATGCAGATTACGGGTTATTCATCCATCAATATCCAAGGGGGCGTCTGGGCGGCATCTGCGGGCGAAGAAATCCCGGCGAGCGACCTTGCATTGGATATAAACCCCGATTCCGGCACGCTCAGCTTCTTTAGCTTACCTGTGCTGGCCTCTTCCTTCCTTCAACGCACCAATGTGCCCCGTGCGCGCCTGTTTGCATCGCGGGTAAACCTGACATGGCTTGGCACGGGACGCTTGCCGCGTCTGGATGAAATTGTGATTCGCGGGAACCTGACAGATCGGCGGTACTGATGCGTAGCGAATTTCAAACATTCAACGACCCGGACGTGATCCTTGCGCAGACGCAGGCTGGAGTGATCAATAGCCCTACGCTCTTCAACCAGCAAGTCGCTGGCGGCGCAATCACCAATCTGGCGGGCGCGCAAGGCCAAAGCATTACGATTACCGGCAGCGGTGCCAGCGGCTGGACGATTAGCGCCAGTGGCGCAGGCAGCGAGTTGACGTTTGCGATTGCGGTGACAAATGCGCCACTGGCGCGGAGTGGGCTAGGACTAGGCAACTTGGCCGTACTAAACGCAGCAGTAAACACCCCCAACTCGGCAATTGTGGCGGGTGTAGCGTATTCACAGGCGGATTTTCAGAGCGTGATTAATACGCTCAATAATCTGCTGACAAGGCTACGGACGGCGGGTATTCAGGTGTAGTGCTGAAATCCTTTCAACCTGAGAACGCCGAAGAGTTCGCGGCAGCAATGACCGTTGCCTACGCCTGGGCCAGCAAGCGAAAGCGATTTTATCCGCACGTTGTTGAATTATCGCTGGATGAATTTATCGAGAGCCAGCGCGAGCCGAACAAGAAGCAAATCGGTGTCATTGAAGGCGGTCAACCGCGCGCCTTGATTACCGTCTGGCTGATGCAGGATGCGATTTACGACATTCACGTCATCGCGCCACGAAAGACAAAACCTGGAATTCTTTTGCAATCTCTGCTTCAGATTCGCCGCAGCCTGTTTGAGACGCAAGGCGCGCAAATCATCAAAACATCTTACGGCATCTATCGCGGCCATCCGAATCGCGGCGTAAAGGCATTGGCGGAAGCGTGCGGAATGGCTCCTGTCGGCGACCTGTTCCAGTTTGCTGACGTGTTGCACGCTGAATTTCAGGAATACCAGATCACCAAAGAGCAATATGTCGAAGCCAAAACAAGTCACCGAAAGCACGAGCAATAACGAATACGCTTGGAAGGACAAGCCCTCCTGGCAGGGGCTTCAGGATTTGCAGGCGTGGCGACCGGAAAGCGACCCATCTATTGATGCGAACTTTGCCGAGCAACAGCGCAATCTGGAGCGGAGTTTTGTTTCGCCAACGGGAAGCTACATGACGCCGGAATTGCGCGAGCAGCAGATGCGCAGCGGCACGCAGCAGATTGGCCAAAATCGCGCCATTGCGAAACGCGCCGACCAGTACGGGCAGAATCAATTGCGGCTGGGGCAGTTAGGGCAGGCTGCGGGATTGGGCGCACCGGAACTTGTACAGACAAAAGGCACGCAGACACAGACACAGCAGCAAAAGGGCGGCTTCTTGAATAGCCTGCTTGGGGCCGGACTGAGTGCGGCGACAGCGTTTATATAAAGATTACAATATGGAAGACAAACCAATTAAGCGAACCCCTGTGACCTCATCCAACGTCAAGGCCATCGGCTTCTGTTCTGACCGTAAGTGCATTGATATTGAATATGGAACAGGCATTTATCGTTATCACGATTGCACGCAAGATGAATTTGACGCTCTGATGAAAGCCGATGCGATAGAAGGTCAATCCGTTGGCAAGCTGATTCATAAAACGATCAAGCCAAAGAAGTTTGCAAAATTATAAATGATCCTGATTTGGCTTGCGTTTTATCTTGCTCACTCGTTTTGTCTCATTACCCTTGTTTCGCCTGCGACTCGCCAGCGATACGCAAAAACGCCGAAGGGCTGGCAGCACTGGCTATCTTTAACACTGTTCTACAGCATTCCGGCTTCGTTCTTATGGGCAGACGATCCGCAGCCGCTAACCGTGCTGGCAAGCTTTCTGCTGTTCACTGCGGGTAGCACGTTGGCAATCTGGGCCGTGCGGTCGAATCCCTGGTTTTCGCCAGCCATCGAGATGCCGCCGACGGTGGTGACGGATGGGGCCTACGCGCTGATTTCGCATCCCGGCTACTGTGGCTTTGCGATGATGGCTGGCGCTTCGTGGCTGATGGTGGGCGCAACGTGGGCGCTTATTCCGCTGGGGGTGTATTGGCTTCTACTGGCGTGGCGGGGGTGGCGGGAGTCGGAATTACTGCAAGAGCGACAGCGTGTATTGCTACAAAAATAGCATTGACGATCATTCCTTCAATGGAAACTCGCTGCCTAAAGTCACTGCTTGCAAGGCAGGCTTCGCCGTAATTCAGCCCACAAAGAACTACCAAGAACAGGTGATAGCAGACCGCTGTAACTCTAAACAGGTTCATCATACCTTTATTCTACAATGAAAAAAGCATTATTTACACTGCTTTTGCTGCTTGCGGCGGCGATTCCTGCGCTGGCAACAACGGTCACGATCTCAGCATACAGCCTTCAGAATTTACCGTTTAACCCGGCCAACATCGGCTCAGACCGTTCCATTACTGTCGTAGCCACAAACGGCAGCACAACCGTGACGAGCTCGCAAGCATTCCCGTCGAACATCGTCGGCATTGCAGGCTTCCAGGTGTTGATTGACGGCACGCAGTACGTGGTTGCGGGTGTGGCGTCTACGTCCAGTCTCACGCTAACAACAGCCTATGGCGGCACATCGGGCAGTCAGTCAATGACGCTCTACAAATATGTTTTACTCAAGGCATACGCGACAGCAGGCTTTCAAGACAATGTGACGGGGCAGAACATCCAGCCGGGCGCGCCGGGAAGTGGGAACTTTTACAAGCAGGTTGCGGTCTCGATCCTCAATAGCGGTGCGGGCAATGTGGCATACATTCCCGAATTTACGATGCCGAGCACGACAGACGCGTTGATTAACGCAAACGCTCGCTATCAGTTTGGGTTCTACAGTTCAAGTAATACATTCCTTGCCTTTTACCAATGCGGTGCAGTTGTCCAGCTTGCCCTACAACCGAACACGCCGACGACATGGACAGCAATTTGCAATTACAACGCTGCTGGGCCGCCGCCGCCACCACCGAATACTTATTACACAACTGGACAGATTGACCAGCGCCTTCCAAGCTGTAGCAGTGGCCAGCTTTATTACTTCGCGGCAAATGGGAACATCCTGTCGTGCCTAACGCTCGGCACAAATCTTTCGATTACAGCGGGCGTGCTGAATGCTGCGGGCGGCGGCGGCGGGACTGTTACGGCAGTTTATAAAACAGCGAACTACACGACGCTTTTCAGCGATTACATGGTTGCAATGGATGCGACAGCCGCAACGCGAACCATTACACTCATCTCAGCGGCAAGCGTATCGGGCCAAGTGCAGGTGGGCTGCAAGAATGATGTTTCAGTAAATCCGGTCATCATCTCGGATGGCAGCACGACACTCGGCACGATCTATGCGCCGACGGCCTGTATGCAGTTCGCAAGCAATGGGACTAGCTGGCGAGTGTTGACGTATTAACCTATGCGCTACTACATAGACACAGAATTTATCGAAAACGGCAAAACGATTGACCTGATTTCTATTGGTGTCGTGGCAGAGGACGGGCGCGAGTTTTACGCGCAAAATCTCGCCTGCCAATTTGACAACGCGCACGACTGGGTAAAGACGAACGTGCTTCCTTGCTTGAGCGGGTTTAATAGTGAGATGAAAAGGCCACATCTTGACTTAGATGGCGATCCCGAAGGCCCTTGGTACACACGAAAGGCAATCGCAGAAGAGGTAATTGCATTTTGCGATCCCGCTCGCTACGGCAAGCCGGAGTTCTGGGGCTATTATTCCGCTTATGACCATGTTGCTTTGTGCCAGATATTCGGCACGATGATGGAATTGCCGCAAGGTTGGCCGATGCTGACCTACGACTTGCGCCAGTTTCTTGATGCGAAGGGGCTGCAAGGCGTTACACAGCCAGACGACATGCCGCATCACGCGCTGGGAGATGCGCGATGGATTGCGGAGACGCATCAAAAGGTCAGCAAAGAGGGTAATGTTCAGTCTGAATCACGCGCCGCCAGTCTTTAGCCAGTGCCTCGCCGCGCACCCAGACCACAAAGCCGCCCTGCATCATCGGAAAATCCCAGACTTCCGTCCAAGTGCCGCCAATAAATCTGCGATACCAGCGGAATCGCGAAAACAAAACATCTAGCCACTTAGTTTTCATAGCCTTCATTTTACAATGAAAAAAGCATTACTAATAGTTCTTTTCCTCGCCTTTGCGAGCGCGGCAAGCTTTGCGCAAACATCCATTCAGGGGCGCGAGTTTAGCGTGCGAGCGTACAACGCGAAGGGTGACGGATCAACAAATGATACGTCTGCTTTCGCTTCTGCCGTTGCCGCTGTCAATGCTTCGGGCGGTGTGCTGAAGATTCCAGCTGGCACGTACCTTGTTGATCCCGGCACAATCACCATCACACAAAACAGCGTCACCATCGAAGGCGACGGGCCGAATGTCAGCGTCATCAAGTCGCGCACAGGTGCATCGGGTCTTATCTTTATTGATTGCTCCGCGACGACTCCACACAGTCTGACGATTCAAGACCTCACCTTAGAAGGCTTCGGCTCCGGCGCAAGCAACAACGGCATCACCATCAGCGGCGCGAATACGCCGAACAACATGATGTTCAAGAATATCCGAATCTTGAACTTCACCGGGCGCGGCATCTATGACACGGCGGGAATGTTCCAGTCGCGGCTGGATAATGTCGTCGTCACGATGGCCAGCAATGGCAACAATGCGATTGACCTGCTGGGCAGCAATGATCTTTTACTGCAAAACTGCTATGTAACAACGGTCGCCAACTCGACCGCCGCGTATCGCATTCACAGTGGACGCCCGACACTGATCAGTAACAACGGTGTCAACCCTAGCTCCACAAACGGAAGCTGGGCGGTCTTTGGAGATAGCTTCGCAGAGGACGGCGCAGACCGGTACATCTTCGCCACGATGATCGGAAACAACATTGAAGACTTCACGCAGTACGGCGTGCGCTTCAAGTCCGGTTCGTATGGCTCTTTCTTTGGTAACTCTTTCATTGCGCCGGTTTCTGGCGTGGTCACGCCGCTACTATGGGATTTCGTAGACAACGGCCAGCGCGGCATCTGGGATGCATCCAATAGCATTCAAACCGCTGGTGCGACCTATACCAATGGCTACGCGCTCAACTCACGCGGCGCGCCATTCACGCAAATCGGCGGAAACGCCTTCACGTCCTACTATGACACCAACATCGGCTCGGCGATTACGTTCCCATACCTAACGCCGCAACTAGTGGCCGGTTCGTCGAATATTGCGCTTCTCACCACGCGCGCGCAGATCACGAACCTGGAAGCATCGGGACTGGTGGGCGACTTGACCGGCGCGACGGGGTTTGACGGCACGGCCTCGCGGGTACTGCTGCAAGCTGGCACGGCAGCACGGCCAACAAATACATTTGTTGGCGATACCGACACGGGCACTTACAGTTCTGGCGCAGACACGTTCGATATTACAACGGGCGGGTCAAACCGGCTGTCGGTTTCATCAAATAGCACGCTTACCGGCAATCTTGGCATTAACACGGCGGGCAATTCGAGCTATGCGCTCGATGTCGCCAGCGGCGCACTTCGGGTCACAAACAGCAATGGAAGCAGCACAGCAGCAGTCGAAGGCAAAGGCAATTCCAATCCGTATTTTCTACTGACTGACACGTCCGCCTCGGCGATTATTGGCAGAATGCAGGCGCTTTCAGGCGCACCGGATCGGCTCGCCGTCGGCTCGTTTAGTAATCATCCGTTCGGCTTGTATGCAAATTCTGCCGAGCGATGGACAGTGGGCACTTCTGGCAATTTTACGCCTGCTGCGGCCTCGATGTATTCCATTGGTTCGAGCACACTTCCCGTTGCGGATTTCACGCAGAGCGGAAAGCACTATTGGAATAGCACGACTTTATTTGACTACTACGGCTCTGGCTCACCGGAAGGCGTTGTTACGGCAACGGTTGGCTCGGTGTATCGCCGAACCAATGGTAGCTCTGGCACGACACTCTATGTCAAAGAATCCGGCTCCGGCAACACGGGATGGAATCCGCTTTCGTCGGCGGGCGCGTCCGGCGTTTCGACGCTCAACACGCTGACAGGAGCGCTGACGATTGCATCTGGTACGACAGGAACGGATTTCAATGTCGCAGCTTCCGTCACAACCATCACGTTGAATTTGCCAGACGCAGGCACGTCTGCGCGCGGCGTTGTGACAACTGGCTCGCAAACGCTGGCGGGCGCAAAAACCTTTACTTCTGTTGGTACATTCAACCCCAGCACGACGCCGCAATCCGCCATCCTGATAGACATCAACACGCTCGGCTCTGCCGGAGTGCGGGACAGTAACTGGCTCGTGCAGCGCGGACGCTCCAATGATGGCTCGGCGCACCTGACTGAGTGGAAGCAGTTCGTGGATGTGAACACGAACGCGGGCGGCTCGCTTTGGTCACTGGAAAGCCGGATTGATGCGGGCAGCTTCGCAACACGGTTTACCGTTTCTGACGCGGGCGCAGTCAGTGCGGGCGCATTCACAGGCGACAGCTTCACGACCGGCGGCGGTGCGATTCTGGCCGATGACATCAACGCTGTCACGGGCTTTACGCTAGCAGGCGCAGCAACATCCGGCCAGTACCTTCGCGGCAACGGAACGCGCTTTGTTTCGTCGGCAATTCAAGCAGGCGATTTACCGGCAACCGTTGTGCTGACCAGTGCGGCCAACACGTACACTGCCGGTCAGAAGCAGACTTTTGCACCGAATGGAACAACGGCGGGCATCAATGTCGGCTCCGTGGCGGGCGATCCTGGAACGCCTGCCAATGGTGATTTGTGGTACGACTCGACCGCGAATGAGCTGACGGCGCGCATCAACGGGTCAAACGTGGCGCTTGGCTCTGGCTCAGGCGGTTCCGTGACCGGTTCAGGCACATCCGGCAAGATTGCAAAGTTTACTGGCACGTCCTCGATTGGCGATTCGATTGTCAGCGAATCCGGCTCTGTACTGACCGTGACGGGCGATGTCGTGCCGGAAGCGGACAACACGCGCAAGATGGGCACGTCGTCTTTGCGCTGGTCAGAGGTTAATGTCGGCCCTGGTTCGCTCCACGTCCGCAACGACAATACCAACACGCTCAAGATGTCGCTTGGCTTTTCCAGCACGGTTGCACAAATCGCAACAGATGCGGCATCGCCGATGCAGTTGAAGGTCGGCTCAAATACCGGCGTTTACTTCAACACCTCTGGAAATATCGGCTTTAATACTACTTCAACACCGAACGGAAATTACGATTTTCGCCAGATTGCAAACGGCGACCAGATGATCAATGTCCGCCGCGCAACGGACACGACGCCGACGGGAAATTTTCTAAATTTTGAGAATGCGGCAGGTACAGACCTATTCACGGTTGATAATTCTGGCATTCTGACCGCAGGCACGATCCCAGCAGCGCGCATCGCCAGCGGCACAATCTCCGCCGCCAACGGTGGAACTGGACTGGATACGTCCGGTTCCACTGGAATGCCGCTGATTACGGCGGGCACGTGGTCGGTCATCACAACCACCGGCACGGGCAATGCGGTTCGTGCAACGTCGCCAACGATTGCGGGTGGCTCGCATACTGCAATCACGTCCTTTGGGCTTCGCTCGTCTGGCACGGGCGCATTTGACCTAACCTTAGCCAATACCGAAAACCTGACCGCTGGACGGACCCTGACTCTTACGCTCAACGACGCTTCGCGCACGTTGACGATGGGCGGCAATATCACGACCGCTGCCGCGTTTGCGACCTCTGGCGCGAACAGCCTGACGCTGACAACAACGGGGGCAACAAACGTAACACTGCCGACGACCGGCACGCTGGCAACGCTGGCGGGCGCGGAGTCGCTGACCAATAAAAAACTTGGCTCGCTGACGACCAATGGGTTCGTGAAAACGTCGGGCGGCGATGGAACGCTAAGCGTTGACACAAATACTTACCTGACAGCCAACCAGACAATTACGCTTTCGGGGGACATTTCCGGCTCTGGCACGACCGCCATTACAACGACAATTGGCGCAAGCAAGGTGACCAATGCGATGCTGGCAGGTTCGATCACGGACGACAAACTGAGCCAGTTGACCACGCCGGATAAAGTTGCCGATTCTGCGCTGACAACGAATGTTCCCCTGCTAAATACGACCAACACGTTCACGGGCGGTAAGCAGTCCATTGTTTTAACAGATTCGGGAACCAGCACCGTTGCAGATGTTCTCGACATTCAGCACGTCGGCGGAACGGTCACAACAGGCTTTGGCTCCGGCATTCGGTTTGGCCTAGAGAGTACCACGACGAATAACCGGCCTGCGGCAAACCTGAATGTTCAGTGGACAACGGCGACAGACGCCAGTCGTGCTAGCAACATGACCATCCAGCTGGTCAATGCTGGGACACTTGCAACGAAAGCCACTCTCTCGGCAACAGGCGATTTTACAATCACAGGTGCGTATAACGGGGTGACGCTGGCCGGAATCAACAGTGGCTTAACCGTGGCGACAGGCAAGGCTGTTGTGATTAACAACTCCCTGACGCTTGCGGGAACGGACAGTACGACGATCACCTTTCAGGGAACCGATACGTATGTCGGGCGAACAACGACTGACACGCTGACCAACAAAACCTTAACAGCTTCGTCCAACGTGTTGGGCGGTGTGACGATGACGCTGGGGTCAGACGCGACCGGAGATATGTATACGCGGTCTGGTGGCGTCCTGACGCGGGTAGGGATTGGTTCTACAAGTGCAGACCTGATGACAGTTTCCGGACTGCCAAGCTGGAAGCGAAAAGTGTTTTCGATTCTGGCTTATGGCGCGGTCTGTGACGGCTCGACCACGAATGACCGCGCAGCAATTCAGGCTGCGATTGATGCAGCGGGTGCAGCGGGCGGCGGTGTTGTATCCTTTGCGGGATGCACGTCGGGGGCGCGGATTGATACCGGGCTGACGATTGGCGACGGCAGTGGAACCTATTCAACCGGTTCCGCAACGGCCAGCACCTATAATGACATTGAAATTGAAGGGGCAAGCACAAAGCTTCGTTGGTATGGATCGGCAGGCGGAACAATTATCACGATCAATGGGCCAATCTACCGCGTAAAAATTCGTGATTTATATATTAACGCAAAACCCAGCACCAATTCTGCTGGCACTGCGCTGGATATAAATCATTCTCTATTGTCTGAGTATTCCAACATCTACATCTCGGAAAACTCAGGCTACGGAGTTCGTCTTCGCGCTTATGGCGGATGGACAGGCGGCGATGGCGCAAACGGTAACATCTTCGATGGAGTAACGATCAGTTCGACAACGGCGGGCGCAAAGGGAATAGACATTGGCTATACCGCTGTTTGCTCTGGATGCACTCTTGATCCGGCTCAGAATATCTTCCGGAACTTCCGTGCAAGATTCGACAATGGTTCGCCTTATGTGACCGGCTCCATCGGAATCAACCTTAACTACACCGACGCAAGCCAGTTCGATAATCCAATCATTGCCGCAGCAACCGCGCTCCAAATCACGGTTCCCACTGGCACAGGGGGCGACAGTTACCCGGCTGGTATCCTTTTCAACAATCCCGCGCTGCAAGGCACGACAAGTTTCACGGTTTCAGGAACCTGGAATGCTGTGGAAGGTGTCGGCTTCAATAACTACCTGGTTGGCGACGCTCAAACCATTCCCACACACGCCAAAGTCTATGGTGTAACTTCAAACGGAGTTCGCTTTAATCAGAAAGGCGATGCGGGCTTTATCCAGGGATTGCAACTGGAATGGGTTTCAGCGACACAGGTTAAGATCAATACCGGCTCGGCACAGATTGAAAGCACAGGGGAGATTGTTACTCTCAGCACGGCCTCCACGATTTCGCCCAGCCTGAGCGCATCCGCATGGCATTACTGCTACCTGTACCTAAGCAGCGGAACGCCAACCGTGGAATGCGTTACAACTGCACCTGCAACCGCCTGGACAGGAACAGCGCGGAGTAAAACGTCGGCTACCGGACGGCGATACATTGGGGCAATCAAGACGAATGGAAGCAGCCAGATTTACGAGTTTTATCATAATCCGATTACTGGCTATGTCCAATGGGGCGAACTGACTACTGCATCGCCGTTCCGATTTTTGAACGGAGGAGTTGCAACAACAATCACGCAGGCGGACGCCTCGGCAGTTGTTCCTCCTACTGCTGCCTCCGTCATGGTTCGTGCATCCAATACGGAACCGGCTGGCGGTCAAAACGCATTCCTTCGGTCGCGTTCTGGAAGTGCAAACGTCATACAGTTAAAAGTGGGCAATTTGGACGCAATTGTAACAATGGCTGTTACTTCTCAAAGTATTTATTATATCTACCCTTCGGCCCCTTCGACCGGTGCGGTCTATTTAGATGCCCTGGGATACTTTGATCTTCGGTAACTTCTTTCCTTAAATCCTATGAAAAAACTGATTTTTACTTTCACGTTTCTTTTGTGCGCTTCTGCCTCAATTTGCGCGCAAGACCGTACTACAACTGAGCTTCGCCTTTGCCAAGATCCGCAAACGGGAAGGATGACGCAGCAGACGTGCGCCATCAATCTTGGTCTTTTAATTCAAGACCGCCAACTTGCCGAGCTTCGCCCTGCGGTCCGCTTTACGCCGACGCTGTTTGAAATGCCAAACGGAATCGCCGCCGGAATCGCCCAATATCCGCAAGGATACGCGCTGCCGCTGAGCGATACACCTGTGCCGTCTGGTTCCATTGTGGGGATTTACGGCCTATCACTGACCGTCAACCAAACAGATTCCCTGGTATTGTGGAATGAAGAGAAGAAGACGGGGATTGTGGTTCCCGTAGAGATTTGGCCATACTGGTTCGGAATGGAGATTGTCACGTTTCGCTTACCGCCGGACGTTCACGGGGAAGTAAAAGTCTGGATTGCGGGAAGGTTGGCGAGCAATCGCGTGCGGCTTGTAGTAGAATAGGAACATGTCAGATAAAGAGCCAGAAATAAGCGAATCGTTGGAAACGATGATCGCCTCAGAACAAGTGCTTGCTAAAGATTGGAATTGCCCAGAAGAAGATTTAGCTTGGGCTAACCTGTAAGGAGAACTATGCGAAAACTATTTTTAACCCTCTGTTTGTTGATTCCTGTTGGCGCACTGGCGCAAGAGCCTGCCGCCATCAAAAACACGGCGGACGATAAGACCAAGCCGACCGTTGAAAAGAAATCGCCGCCGATTCTGATTATCCCGGCGGCAGACGCGAAGCCGCTGTCTGTGCTGGAATTGGCGCGCGAGAACGCACGGCTGACGCTTGAGAATGCTCAATTGCGGCTTCAGGCGGCGGACAATGCGCTGAATCAGAACTTGCAAGCGACACTGGCACGGCTGAACCTGAAACCGGAAGAAGGCGTCAGCTATGACCGGCAGGTGATGGAAGATGGATCGTGGGTGTATCGAAAGAAAGAGGCAGCACCCGCGCAGAAGCAGTAACGAGTCAATCATTTCAATTCATACCGAAGGCGAGTCATCACGGCTCGCCTTTTTGTTTACGGAGTTCTTTCTATGTTCGGCGGATTATTCAGTGCGCTTGGCAACATCGGCAAAGGTATCGGCTCTGGCGTCGCAACCGGCGCAAAGCAAACGGGCGGCATGTTTGCCAAAGGCTTCGAGAAGTTGCGCGGGATGAACGGCGACGGCGCTGCACCTGCGCTCAGTCGTCCGCAATTGCCCGCCACAGGCCCAGGCGGTACAGGTGGCTTTGCAGGCAATGAAGGACTGCCGCAGCTTGGCGGGCGCGGGCTGATCAATCGCAGCCAGGATATGCCGGACAGGTTGCCGCAATTGCAACGACCAGATGCACCAGCAATTGAGATGATTCGCGATGGCGCGGATACGTCTTGGAGGCCAAGCGGTCAAATCAGCGTCTCGCCCCAGCAAACCCAGATGATCGCCGAGCGTTCTGCGCCACAAGTGCGCGTGCCGGATTTTCTTGCGGGTAAAGGCCAGACGATGGATGACACGCCGATGAATCGCAGCCGGTATGACTACCAGACGCGATACATGGACGAAGGGAAGATTCCCCGTCGCTGGCAAGACATCGCCATGTCGGCGCTTCACGGCGCGGCCCAGGGAATGCAGACCACGGGCGACTGGCAAGGGGCACTCGGTGGCGCAGCAGCGGGCGGAATTGGCGCAGGTGTCAGTCCGCTTCATGCGCGCGATTACCGATTCCGGCAAGAGCAGATGCCGCGCTTGCAGCAACAGCAACAGGAAAGCTGGCAATTGGAGGATCGAGCGAATAAGCAAAAGCGCGAAGCGGCGGAACTGCGTGGACTGGATGCGCGGACGAATGCAACGATTGCGGGAACGAAAGATGCCGCGCTAGAACGCCAGTATCGGCAATCACAAATTGCCAAAATGGACGCACAGGCGGAAGCAGCGGCGCGCGGTAAAGATGTGACCAAGATGATTCCGAATCCTGAGACGGGCGAACTGGAAGAGGTGCGATTCTTCGCCGATGGGACAAGCCAGGTACTTGGCAAGTCTGGGCAGGCAATCCTGAAGCGCGAAGGCTGGGATCGCACGGATCAGCGCACGGATAAGCAGATCAAAAGCCGGGAAGGAATTGCAGATCGCAGTGTGCGCGCCGGATTGGACAAGGTGCGAATGCAACAAGGCGGCGCAAACTATCGTGCCGGACTTTCACAGTCAGGGCAGAACTACCGCCACAATGACAGAATGAGCAAGCAGTACGGCGACAGTGGCGGGAGTGCAGCGCAGCCGTATGGCCCGCCCGTTGCACCGCAAGGTAAGCCGCCTGCGGTGGGCAGCGTACCGGTAAAGCGCGCCACAGGGGGCGACGTGCAGGAATATGCGCGCCAGAAAGGAATTAGTCCTGATGCGGCGCGGAAGATGTTTGAGGCGAAGGGGTATCGGGTGGAGTAGTGATTAGCCGTAATCCACGAACACATCTGGATTTGCTTCTAGCCAGTCTGTGCATTGCTTCCAAGAGTTGCGAACATTTACCATATCAAGGTCTGGCCAATGTTGAGCAACAACACTTTCATCAGAAATATTCGCAAGATGCTGACGAACGGCGTTGAAGTCAACCGGGCGCAAATACTCGTCATCATTGCCCATTTGAAGCGTTTCACCGGAAGCGTAAAGAGACTGAAACCAGTCCCACCGCCCAGTCCATTTTCCTTCAAACCAATCAGGCACTTTTGCCCATTCGCTTTTGCCTGTTTGTGAATCGTATTTTCGCCATCCGATTGTTTGTCCCATAGCCCAATTTTACCACAATGTACGGTCAACAATTACCCAAAAAGCCGCCGCAAGTTGACGACGACATAGATTCCTTTATGCAGCAGCGCACAAAAGCGCCTGCCGCATCGCCTGTGTTGGATGACGTGGACTCGTTCATGGAATCGCGCACATCGTCGAGCTATCCGATGCCGAAGAAGCCGACGCCTGCCAAGATGCAGCGGCGTGCCGACATTATCGGACTGCAAAATGACCTTTCTCGAACCGGAACCAAAGTGAGAGAGGGGGAAACGCTCGACTTGGCCAGCGGCCAGAAATTTCCAACACAATCCCGCTTTGAATCGCCGGTTAGCATGGACTTTCGCGGGCCATCAGAGGCGCAGAAGATTGCCGACCGTGCCTTGGTGGCATCTGGCCAGCAAGCACCCGCGAAGACGCCAACCATCCGAGGTGGCGCATTAAACCAGCGCGCGCCGCAGCGACCCGTTGCGGAACGCCTGCAAGACCGTGAGGCATTGACGCAACAGCAGCGACTATTCACACCGGAACAGCGCAACGAAACGCCGGAACAGTTTCAAGACCAACTAGCACAGGAAAAGGCGCGCCGAGAAGCTGCCGCCAAAGCCAAGGCAGAAGAGGAAGCGGCACGTGCAAAAAACAGCCGATTCGGACGCGCTGCGGCACAGGTACTAAATCCGGCAGCGGCATTGATCGCACCAGAAACGACCAGCAAGGCAGCAAGCCATTTCGTGCGCGGCGTGGTGGGCGGCACAGCAACAACGCCCTTGCGGATGGGTGCAATGACCGACCCAACAGCCGTTGGGCGACAGGTCTTTTCTGAGGCGGCGCAAAATGTCGAAGATGCGACCGGGCAATATTTCCCGGTAGACCGCACCAATCCAGCCACGCTGAATGTTCTGAAAGGGCAATTCTACAGCCCGGAAAACATCGCCAAAATTGCAACGGAGAACGCGCCGGAAGTGATCGGGCAGATGGTTCCACAAATGGCGATTTCCCGTGGCGCAGGCGGACTGGCGCGCCTGGCTGCTCCGGCACTCTCTGAAGCTGCCCTCGGAACGCGAGTGCTTGGCGGACTGACCGGCGCGGAACTGGCATCCAGAACCGCAGCGGGTGGACTTGGCGCGGCCACGCAGGCGCAGCAAGCGTACCAGAACGCCATTGCCAAAGGGTTTAGTCATGAACAGGCATTACAGGCTGCGGCAATGGAAGCGCCAGCGGGAGCGCTGGAATTTGCAGGGTCTGCCGGAACGACTGGAATCGTTAAGCCACGCACGGCGATTGGCCGTGAAATGCGCGAGGAAGGGCTGCAGGAACTTACCCAAAACCTTGCCTCTGACGTGGCGGCAAAATATGGCAGCGGTTATGCCGCAGATAAGCCAATTGGAGATATTATAGGTGAAGCCGCTGGCTCTGGACTGCTTAGTGCGGCTGTGGGTGGCCTTGGGGCGTTGCCGGGCGCGATGACACAGACGCCGGAACAGGCGCGCATTAGCCAGATTCCGCGCAACCGTGCTGCGATTGACCAGCGCTCTCGGCTCAACGAAGCCGCAATCCAAGCTCCACAGGCGACGCCTGCACCACAAGAACCGCAAGCCGCTCCCGCGCAACCGAATCCTGCAAGACCCGCTACGCCGTCGCCTGTGAGCGATGAAATTGACGCGATGGAAGGCGGCAAGGGGGATTTGCTGCGAATGCTGCGGGATCGGATGATCGAAACGGGGCAACAAGCTGGATCCGCACAAGCACAATCCACCGGCCAGCGCCTGATTGACCGCACACGCCAGAAATCCGAAGAACTTGCCCAATCCGGCGACTTCGACGGCGCGATTTTGGAATTGCAGGCGCACCAGCGAGCCTTGCGCGATGAAAAGGCCGTGCAGATGAAAGAGGCGAAAGGGACGCCGGGGCGTCGCGTGCAGGTAGAGCGCGAGTTCAATAAAGCCATTGGGGAAGCCGGGGCGCGGATTGGCCAGATTCGCAAGGAAAAGATTGCGGCGAATCGGCAGGCGAACAAGCCGACGGCGGAGATGCCGAAATCTGAACAGAATATCCCCAAGGTTGCCGCTGCGCCAATCTCGGAAGAAAAACCGCAAAACACTTCCGAGTTGCCCATTTCAAAGAAACTTAGTGCAAGCGAAAATCAGCCCGCCCAAGTTCCTTTGAATCAACCTGCTGAATCGCAAGCACTTAGCCCTAACTTCGACGAAATCGCCCAAGATATTGACAGTGAAACCAATCCTACCGTTGATTTCACTTCAAAAACGCCCGCCCGTTCCCGTCGCAACGATACTGAAAATCTAACCATCGGTGGAATGCTCAAGCGCCGCTTTCCAGAAGGTATTCGCATTGCCGACAGGGGCGAGGCGCGAAACCTTGGTGGGCGCGAAGGTAACGCGCTGGTCGGACTGGTCAATAAGAACTCTCGTGTCGGAGTAGATGACGTGGCCTATGCTCTTCACGAAGAGGGGCTACGCCTGCCCGATGGTCGCCCGTTTGTAGAAGATGGGCGCGTGGTCGCAACGGAAGCCGACGTTTTGAACTTCCTGCGAACTAGTGGCAAGGAAAAGGTCGGTGGCACGAAGTCGCTTCGCAAATCACTGGAAAATGAAGAAGCCGACCATTACGCCAGTCAAGAAGTCAGCCCCAACTTCGACGAAATCGCCGCCGACGTAGACAGTGACATTGACACCGACA
>ERZ650308.177-NODE-177-length-36359-cov-7.260605_pt1 | contig 36359 bp, 31 predicted proteins | sample MGYA00376244_ERZ650308 | MGnify/ENA primary metagenome ERZ650308 (study PRJEB26733, sample SAMN07839295) | wastewater metagenome | biome: small river; feature: stream; material: water | place: USA: North Carolina | collected 2016-04-26 ... | reverse complement strand
TTTTCGATTTAGTAAGATGGGGTATTGCTGAAAAAGTATTAAATGATTATTTAAACATAGAGAAAGTAAGAAGAACATTTTTATCTACTGCTAAATTTACTGCAGGTAGAGATGAGTATTTACCTATTCCACAATCTGAAATTACTTTTACGAACGGACTTTACAAACAAAATCCAGGATATTAGGAAGTTTATTGATTTAATAAGCACAAATCATTTGAAATAGGTAAAAATAAGGGGAGGTAACACTCTCCTTATTTGTTCATTTAAACTAAACATTATGCATTTTTTTAAATATATATTAAGTCTTAATTTATTATTTTTTTATCATGATTCTATAGCACAAAAAAATAGTCTTATAAATAATGAAAAATATAGACCGCAAATTCACTTTACACCTGAAAAAAATTGGGTGAATGATCCGAATGGTATGGTATTTTATAAAGGCACCTATCATTTATTTTTCCAACATAGTCCAGATACGACAGTTTGGAGTAATATGAGCTGGGGACATGCTACTAGTAAAGACTTAGTACATTGGGATAGAAAGCCAATCGCAATTTATCCAGATAGTCTAGGATTGATTTTCTCTGGTAGTGCTGTCGTTGATAAAAACAACACATCAGGATTGGGGAAAAATGGCATTATTCCATTAGTGGCCATGTATACCAGCCATGATATGGTTAAAGAAAAAGCTGGTGCGATAGATGTTGAAACTCAAAGTCTTTCTTATAGTTTAGATGAAGGGAAAACTTGGGTTAAATATGAAAATAACCCTGTCTTAAAGAACCCTGGCGTAAGAGATTTTAGGGATCCAAAAATCATTTGGCATGAATCTTCAAAAAAATGGATCGCCGCAATTGCAGCGCAGGATCAGATTTCATTTTATGCTTCATCGAATTTACTGGATTGGGTAAAGTTGAGTGATTTTGGTAAAAATGAAGGTGCTCACGGCGGAGTATGGGAATGTCCAGATTTGTTTCCTATGGAATATAACAATAAAACTTATTGGGTATTATTAGTTAATCTAAATCCAGGCGGTCCGAATAAAGGATCAGCAACTCAGTATTTTATTGGTGATTTTGATGGAAAAGAATTTAAGACTAATTCTAAGTTAACAAAGTGGGCAGATTATGGACCTGATGAATATGCTGGTGTAACTTGGAGTAATACAAATAAAAGAAAAATATTTATTGGTTGGATGAGTAACTGGCAGTATGCTAATGTCGTTCCAACTGAAAAGTTCAGAAATGCATTCACTTTACCTAGAGAATTGGGTTTAACAAAAGTTGAAGATGAGTTATATCTAACGAGTATGCCAATAAATGAGTTGAAGTCTATAGAAAAACCTTCTAAAATTTTACAAGATATTTTGGTAAATGATAGTTTAGACTTAACAACACTAATTGAAAAAATTAGCACCCCAAGTAAGTTTGAATTTAAAATTAATAATCAACAAAGCTATGCGATTGAATTTTCAAACACCTTAAATGAAAAAGTAATTATCGGATATGACAAGGAAAAAAATATTTTTTTCTTAGATAGAACTAAATCTGGAATAACAAACTTTGAAAAAGATTTTGCAAGAATCAACATCGCGCCAAGGTTAGTAAATAATGAAGAAGTTAGTATGACAATATTTATTGATAAGTCATCATTTGAACTGTTTGCTGATAATGGTTTATCATTACTAACTAGCGTGATCTTCCCTAATGAAGATTTTACAAAAATAAAGCTAACATCGTCTAAAAATATATTAATAAACAATATGATATACACTCCACTACATTCAATATGGTAAAATTAGTTTCAGTTAGTATAAAAAATAAGCCTCAATTACGAGGCTTATTTTTTATATACCTCTGCGTGAGGAAAACACCCCCTGAATTCGGTTAAAATCGGTTGATTTCGGTTTTGTGAAAACATAACTAATTACAAATCAACGCTTTCATTTTCTTGAAAAATCTTCATAACCCTGAGGTCCCGGGTTCAAATCCCGGTCTCGCTACACTTCAAAGTGTTGAAAATGAACCACTTACATTAAATTGTAGGTGGTTTTTTGTTTATTGGAAGTCATTGCGTGAGGTTCTGCGTGAGGATTGGTTTAATTCAGTAACGTGTATTTAACATTTCTGCTTAAAATTTAATTAAAAAAATTAACTTAATTCTTTGTTCTAATTATAAGAGTCATAACTTAGTGTTGTATTTGAAAGGATACAAAAAGCCCCAAGTGAAAACTTGAGGCTTGTGCTCTCAATCAGATTCGAACTGATATTAATACTTTAGTAGAGTGCTGTTCTATCCGTTGAACTATGAGAGCGACCTAAAACCGATGATATACGTAGTCATCGGTTTTTTTGTACCCGAAGGTAGTGGTACTAAAATACGAAAAAAACAAGAAACGATTAACCTTGAGATATCAACAGCTGTGGAATAGTAAGTGTAACTTACTTCAAGAGCTATATCAGTATTAAGTTGTAAGGTTTATTCACAAATAGTGTTAGTTTCTGAAGAAATATGTGGCACACTTTTTGAATAATTTGTGTTTGAGCAAAATAATTAAATAATGACGAATTTATACATCATTGGAAATGGCTTTGATTTGGACTTAGGTTTGAAAACTAGCTACGCAGATTTTATAGGAAGTGAAGAGTTTAAAGAGTTGATTAAACCAGCTTCAGATTGCTTTTTCGCAAAATATTTAAATGAGAAATACAGAGGTGATTATAAGTGGATGGACATTGAAAATGAATTAAAAATATTTATCAATAACATTTATGATAAAAATGGAGCTTCTTTCAAGCAAGAATTTAATCTCTTAAAAAAATCATTAAGGGAATATTTGAATAGAGTAACTACAAATGAAAAAATTAATTATAATTCAAATGCGGCAAGATTATGTAATAAAATATTAGCTGATTTGAAAAATAATATTGAAGTAAGAGTGGTTAATTTTAATTATACAAACACATTACCATACGTTGTTAAAAAAATAAATACAGATAATGGAAGTAGGAGAGTAGAGACCGAAAAAATTATTTATTTTAATCCACATGGGGAAATAAAAAATGGAATAGTTTTTGGTATTGAAGATGGTGCATTAGTGGATAATAAGAAGGACTTTCTATATTTGACAAAGGGTGCTGATTCAAGTCATGTTAATTCGGATTGGCATGATTCATATTACAAATCTAGCGAAATTGCTATTTTTGGACATTCTTTGGGTGATTCTGATTTTGATACATTCGACCCTTTGTTTGGTTATTTAGTTAGTTCTAGGGATTCAAAAAAGACGATAAAATTATACTACTTGGATGATGATGTCGATTTTTATAATATGAGAATTGATAAGTATACCAGAGGCGGATTGACCGCTTTAAGTATTAATCATATTGTTAAACGTAATCCTAGTTTCTAACTCTTCTTTCCAAACACTCTAACATTCAAAGCAGATACCTCGATAGTGGTCATAATTTTTGGGTCAATGTAGTGTTTCTTTAATACACCTCTGTCAGCACTATTGGTCACTAAACCTGTATCTAAACCCAATTCTTTGTTGTGCCAAGAGATATATGTTTTGCGTAGGTTACTGAGACTGATATCTTTGGTTATTCCTGCAGCTTCTTTATAGAAACTAAATCCTTTACTTAAATCATTCATTATAGTCATAGATTTGACAGCTCTTTCAGGAAAAAGGATGTATTCATCCTTACCTAACTTGACTTTCATTCCCATATAATTCAAGAAATCTTCTAGGTCTTTGTTGATGGGGAAGTATTTGGTATACTCTTTTGTGTAAGTACCCCTTATTTCAAACAGTTTTTTTAGAGCATAATCATTTTTAATAAGGTTGATTTTCAAGTGGGCGCACCTTGCCATGATCATAGGACTCCCTAATCATGAGTATATTTACCTTTTTTAGCTCATAAATATTCATTTTATCGCTCAAAAATGTCAATTAATGAGCGATAAGTTATATTTTTGTGAGCGATAATTTTATAAATGGCAAAGAAACCAACATATACTAATTCAGAGATACTTGACTATATCAAGTCTAATCCAAAGTGCTCATCAAAAGAGATACTTAATGGGATAAGTCAAGAAATGAGCATTGCAACCTTAAAAAGGTCTTTACATGACTTAATTTCGACTGGTTTTATTATTTCAATAGGCCAACTAAAAAGTAGGAGATATGAGATAAGCCCTTCTTTTGAAATTATTAGACCAATCAACGTAGAACAATATTTTGAAAAAGAAATTGATGAAAGAATTATTCAAGATAAATTTAATCATGAATTAATCACACGAACACTCAATAACATATGCATTTATACAAATTCTGAATTAGATCATTTAAAGAAGTTACAAGAAAAATTTAAATCAAATTCATCAAAATTAACTGCTAGTGAATATAAAAACGAGTTAGAAAGATTGGCAATTGATTTAAGTTGGAAGTCTTCACAAATTGAAGGAAATACTTATTCTTTACTGGAAACAGAAAGACTTTTAAAAGATAAAGAAACTGCAGCTGGTAAAACTAAAGATGAAGCAACTATGTTGTTGAATCATAAAGATGCATTAGATTTTATAATTGGTCATCCTGATTATATTAGTCCTCTGACAGTTTCAAGTATAGAAGATATTCATAGTATACTAGTTAAGGATTTAGATATTAACAGAAATGTAAGAAAGAGTAGAGTAGGTATCTCAGGTACTAACTACAAACCACTTGACAATGAGTTTCAAATCAAGGAAGCACTTGATGAAATGTGTAAACTAATTAACTCAAAAGAAAATGTCTTTGAAAAAGCACTCTTGGCTCTATTATTAATATCTTATATACAACCTTTTTCAGATGGGAATAAAAGGACTGCAAGAATCATCAGTAATGCAATTTTGATGAATAACCATTACTGTCCAATTTCCTTTAGAACTATTGATTCAATTGAATACAAGAAGGCTATGTTGATTTTTTATGAACAAACTAACATCAATCCTTTCAAAAACGTCTTTATTGGTCAATTTGAGTTTGCGGTGAACACCTATTTTTAGAGAATGTTTATTTCTTACTAAAAGTGAATATCAATAATTTTGATATTAATCTTCCGGGTTCCAATACTCCTCTAGTTTCCAGTTTATTGGGAGATTGTTCTTTTCTAAATCTTTAATTAGATCCCAATAATCATTTTCTGTAAATTTTGTCCAAGTTAATTTACCCCAATTAGTTTTTTTATATTCTTTAGATAAAGCTTTTAGTAAAATACTATCAATTGGTGCATGAATGATATTTGATGCATTTCCTTTAGCGTTATTTGGAATCACAACTGCTGTTTTTAGATAAATTGAAATTATTTTTGATGCCCTACCATATGTAATGTCTATTTTTAATTTTGATCCATTTTTTATTATATCATTAGCAACTTGCTTATGAAATAATTCATAATTCATTTTATTAATATCACTTTTAATATAATTTTCAACCTTATTTTTAAAACTGATATTTTCTAAAATTATTTTTAAGTTTTGAATTGTAAAATCTTTTAAACCCCTTTGTGCTGCTCTAGCTGCAGTCCAAACTGAATATCTATGAATATGTTCTTGAATAGTATACATCTTTTATTTTTTAAAAATCTTTACTTAAGTTGAAATCTAACTTCAAGTTCCTATTTATATTGATCTATGATTCCCTGAGCCATTTCCTTAATATCATTTACCAGACTTTCTGGGGAAATAACCTTTACACCTTTTCCATATCCTAAAATCTCTCTTTTTATCTCATAACTATTGTATACCTGAAGTTCGACACGTAAAACCTTGCCGCCTTCAATTAATGTACTTTTCTGTGTTGCCATTAAAGGGTGGTTCATTAATTGGTCTATTTGAGTGCCATAAAAATCTAGCACTATATCTAATGGTTTATTGAATAATTCATGGTGAATTCCAAATGTGTATTTAAAATAGTCATTAGGGTCAAAAAACGTATCTGTGTAGAATTTCATCTCTGACTCAATTACTTCTTTTATCTTATCAAGAGCATATACCTTTGTAATTCTTTTGTTTTCTGCATGATCATATGCAATCAAATACCATCTTTTTCTAAACTCTTTCAAAAGATAAGGTGAAAGTGTTTTATTTGATATTTCATTAGCATTTTTTCTGTAAACTATTTCAATTGTCTCCTCGTTTTTAATTGCCTCGAAGAGTGTTTCTATCCATTCATATCCTGTTTTACCGTAAGAGATTTCAGGTAGTATATAACTTTGAAATGTAGAATTTGATGTTTGTTTTGACTTATCTTCCTGTAATACCTTGTTTTTTAATTTACTGAACTTGTTAAAAATGCCGGTATTTTCAAAATTTTGAAGTGTCATTCTAATCAAGCTAAGTAAGGACTCATCGTTTTCGTTTAGATTAAGTTGTTTAATAGAAAATTTGTGATCAACATAGGAATAGTATTTACCATCAATTTTCTCATCAATTTCTGCCCCTTCAAATACCTCTTGAATTGCTTTAATGTCATTTGCAATAGTACGTTCAGTAACTTTTTCAGATTCATCTAAACAGCTGTTGTTCCATGCAGTAGCTAACTGAATTATAGTTGCTTTTTTGCCATTTTTGATTTTCTCGTCAATCTTAAAAAATCGTTTTAATTGATCTTTATTTACCCCCATATTCCTTGAATTTGGATAAAGTTAAATCTATTAATACAAAATATATAAATTATTTATCATATTGATATTCAATAAGATATGAAAATATTTTTTCCTTTGAAGTTAGATTTCTAAACCCTGGTTTAGTATTGTGTTCAAATCACAACAATTATGTCTTTTTATCGATCATTCAGATATTATTCTTCTTTTAGTCTCTCATCCCAAGTTATTAGAACAATGTGGGTTACATATCATGTAAAATATAAATAATGAATATTAACAACAATTACATCAAATCCCTTGAATCCCTTAATTCAAATCAAAAACAGGCAGTTGATACCATTAATGGCCCTTTATGCGTACTTGCTAATGCTGGGTCTGGTAAGTCGACAGTTGTGGCTTTAAGGTGCTGTAATATCCTTCAAAAGACCGATATGAAGCCTTCAAATATCCTTTGCTTAACCTTTTCAAATGCTGGTGTTAATTCTATGAAGGATAAATTAAATGGGTTACTTGGAAAAGATGCAGAAGATGTTAAAGTGACTACTTTTCACTCATTTGCTCATGATGTCATTATAGAAGGCAACTCGTCAACTGTAAAAGGTGGAACCAGTATTCTAACACCAGGTCAAAGATTCATGATTCTTGAGAAGTTATTGTCAGATCCAAAGACTGCTCGTTCGTTTTATGATATTAAACCTGTATCTGCTAAAAAGTTAAGTTCCCTTCACAATATTTTCAATTTATTTAAGAAAGAATGTATTACCAAAGAGAATGTTATATCCTACACAAATCAAGTATTAGAATCGATTCTTCCTTTTGAACAAGAGTATCTTTTGAAAAGTGGCGAATTGAATAAAAAGGGAAGGGATTTGGCAAAAAAAATAGAAGACTTTAGCAAGTCCATTATTCCATTATTTGAAAACTATCAACAAATTCTGGATGATAAGGGTAAGATTGAGTTTCAGGATATGTTAAATGATTCGGTTTTTGTTTTGGAAAATAATCTGGCATTGAGACAATCTATACAGGAGCGTTACCAATATATTATGGTGGATGAGTTTCAGGATTGTAATAAGATTATGGTAGCACTTATAAGTCTATTGATTAAGGATGTGGAATCACCCAATTTGTGTATAGTGGGAGACGAATTACAGACCATTTATCGTTTTCAAGGGGCTAATTTGAGCAATTTTGAATGGGTTTCAAATATGTTACCTGAAATTCAAACCATTGTATTAGATACGAATTACAGAAGTACAACTAATATCTTAAATAAATCATACGATTTAATAAGTCAGTCCAAGCATATACATCCATTGAAGAAAAATCCAATGGTAGCTGGAAATAAGAGTTTAGAAGAATGGCAAAATGATACACCTACACTTACTTCTTTTGAAGATCAAGAACAAGAGGCGTATTCAATAGCTTGTTCAATTAGAGATTTAATTGAAAACACAGAAGTTGATGAAGATATTATTGTACTTGCAAGAAAAAACAATGACCTAATACCTATTCAAAAATGGTTAAAGAAGATGGGTATCGAGTACAAACTCAATTTTTCAAAGAATAACTTACTTGAAACAAAGTTTGGCAAGGCAATCTTTAGTAGCTTGTCTTATTTGAAAAATGCTGACAGGGACGTTACAATTGCTGATGCCTATTTTTGTGACTTGTTAATTCAGACAGGTTATAAAGACGAGTTAACATATGCTTATTTATTGTATAAAAGTGAAACTCATTCTATCTCCTTCACTGAATGGCTTGTGTTATTAGAAGATAATGATAAGTTAGATGATCTTATTGTTATTGCTAAAAAATTAGCTGAATTTAAGGACGTAAAGTATAAAGAATTGATTAGCGATTTACAACAAGGTTTTATTCAGTTCATATTTTCTATTTTAAAGGAGGGTGTACTTCAAGTAATTAAAGAAGAATGGGATGCTTTTGTAACTCAGTTTGTAACAACAGATAACAAAAAGTCTTTAGAATCTCTTTCTGAACTATTAGAATACTATAATCACTACAATTTGAGTATTGACTACGTTGATAATACTCCAAATAAGTCAAGGGTTATTTTATCAACTATACATGGTACCAAGGGGCTAGAGTATGATTATGTCTTTCTAATTTCGTTGGTGAACACCTCGTATGAAGACAAGGGGGATGTTTATGGTTCAATTAATGTTCCTAAACTATTGAATAGATTTGTCAATACTGAAGCAGAGGATATAGAAGATTTAATGAAGTTATTATATGTGGGCATGACAAGGGCTAAAAAGAATTTAAGATTAAGTTATTTCAGAAAGAGTTTTAACGGTAAAGATGTTAGTGTGACTAGTCTTTTAAAACCTCAGATTGAGTCTAATTTGATTGATCATATTAAAATAGACTCCTTGACTTTGCCTAGTCATGAAAGTCCGAGAGAATACATGATTTTATATCCTGAGATTAAAAAACTTATTCAAGACAAGTTAGATAAGTTCCATATCTCGCCAAGTAGCATAAGTAATTGGTTGTCCTGTGAAAATAAGTTTTTCTATCACAATATCTGTAAGATTCCAGGTTTACCATCTGCGCCAACTTCTTTTGGTCAACTGGTTCATTCAGTATTAGAAAATATTGTAAACGGAACTAATTTACAGCCAACTCAAACAATCATTGGCAATATTGTAGATGAAGTTTTCTTGACATATCAGCATAGATTTCACCCATTACATAGACTTACCTATAAAAGGTACACAAAGTTTGTTGTTGAAGCATATCTTTCAAATTACCCAATTCTTAAAAAGCCATTATATACAGAAAAGTATTTGACTACTACATTAGATAGTGGAGTTAGATTGAATGGTATTATTGATAGAATAGATGTAAACGAAAATGGTTATCATGTGATAGATTATAAAACCAACAAATATGCAGAAAAGTTGGAGCCATTTGAGGATGAACAAAATATTGGTAATGGATACTGGAAACAAGGGGCAATTTACTCGCGCCTGATATTAGACAATTTTCCTGAAATAAAAAATACCCGACTTTCTTTTGATTATTTAACACTAAACAAAAGAGTTGAGTTTGAGGGAACATTTAATGAAAATTTTGAGAATTGGTTATCAGGTATTTGGGAAGAAATTCAATCACTTAATCTTAAAGAAAGTTGTAACGATCAGGCTTGTGTGTACTGTAAAAAAGACTAGCAAGTGTTTTATCAACATTCTTGACATTTTATTCAGACCTACTGTCTAATAAATTTTCTAATAACTTTTTTTTGCTTTGAAGTTAGATTTCAAAACAACCAATCATATTTGCACTCACTCAAATAATCACCTCAATATTTAACCTATGGAACAAAACAACCTTTTAAATAAAGACCTAGCCGTTAAATTGTGTAATTCAATTGAGTTATTATACAACACTGCATCTGATCTAAAGAGTGTGAAAGAGGAGGATTATGAGAATATGGGGGAACACTTTGAAATAGTAGGGGATTTCTTCTCAATCAAAAGCAGGCTAGGGGTATTAATCCTTTGTTATTTCATCAACAGAAGATTGGTAAAAGGTAAGGCTTATATCACTTTAAACGAACTTATGTCAGCTTTCAATTGTAATCTGGTTGACTCTATATCAATCAATGAACAATTAGAAGTCTTTAGAAAAGCTAAAATGTTAGTTTCTTCAAAAAAGGCCATCGGAAAAAAGGAGGATATTGAATACTCTTTATCTACCAGCACTTTAAACTCGGTTTTAAAAGGCGATCCTGAAATAATGATTGACAAAAAGGAACTTACTTTTTCTGCATTTTTGAATCTTTTTCATACAATAATCTATGACAATGAATTTGATGATGAGGATGTTAATATGGAATTAGGTCTTTTGATGGATGAATTTGATCAATTAGAACAGGTTAAGTACTTAAGAGCTGAAAGGTTGCAACCAGAGGAGATGGCTATTCTTTTATTCATTGTAGCAAGGCAGTCAATATTCGGTGATACAAAAGTTTCTATGGAGCGTATTTTCCGTGTGGCGATTAATGACAATTTTAGTAAGTATTATTTTCAAAATGAATTAATTGAGAATAGAAGTACACTTCTTAAAAGGGACTTGGTCAAATTTGCTTCTGATTCATACATGGACTTTGTTCAATTAACCGACCATGCTATAAAAACTCTTGGCATAGTTGAAAAGAAAAATTCAAGACAATTTACCACTGGTTCTGATGTTGTTACTTTAATTACGCCGGATAAGATAAAGTTCCAAGAGGGAATGGTTTATGATGATTCATTAAAGATTGACTTTTTAGATCAATTATTGAGTGAGGAAGGGTATATCAAAGCCATCAATAAACTTGAAGAAGAAAAGGTAGAAACTAAACAAGTAGTCGCATTACTTTATGGAGTAAGTGGATTGGGTAAATCTCAAACAGTTAGAAATTTAGCTGCAAAATATTCAAGACCAATATTACAGGTTAATTTATCGCAAGTTAAAGACGCATTTGTGGGTAATACTGAGAAAAACACACAAGAGGTTTTCAATATCCATAGAAAAGCTGTGAACCATTACCAATACACAAAACAAATAGATGGAAAGGATGTAGGTCCATATGGCACACCCATCCTATATCTGGACGAATTTGATTCATTAATTCCGCATAGAAATTCAAACGGATCTGGTTCATCTGTTGGTAACATGTATTCAAATATGGTAGGAATATTCTTAACAGAACTTGAAAGGTTAAATGGTATTGTTTTATTGTCATCCAATCTTCCTGGTGCAATTGACACATCATTACACAGGCGAATCAACTTTAAGTTTCATTTTGGATCTTTTTCAAAAGCTAATCAGATTAAGACTCTGCAGTTATACTTTAAGGACTTTGAGACAAGTGTTTTAGAGGAAGTAGCTTCTAAAGTGGAATTAACACCAGGAAATATTGTGAATATCAGAAAAGCGTATGTTTTAGAAAGCATTTTCAATGACTATGCAACACTAGAAGATAGAAAATCAATTTTAAATGACTTAATAGGTAGAGAATTAATATTACAAAAATCAAACAGAAATCCAATTGGCTTCACTTATAAAAACAATTAATCATGCAAACAATCTATTACATTTTATCATTTTTAGCTGGGGGAGTAATCACTTATCTCTATGCAAAATCAATTTTTGGGTCTAAGGATAATACTCAAAAAGTATTGGATTTAGAAAGTCAGATTAAGTCATTACAACTTGAAAAAACTGATTTGGTTGTCAAGACAGCAAAAGCCGAAGAAAGAGTATTAAGTATGAATAAGGCATATGAGGATTTAAAGATTTCTATGTCTTCAATGGGAGAAGCCTATAAAACAGAGTTTAAAAACGTTGCTAATGAGTTATTAGAGTTAAAATCCAAGAGTTTAGATGAAACAAGTAGTAAGAACATCAAAACCATATTAGATCCTTTAAATAGGGAATTAAAAGAGTTTAAAGAGAAGGTTGAAAAAGTATATAGTGATGAAGCTCGTGAGCGTCACTCCTTAGAAGGTCAAGTTAAAAAGTTGGTAGAGTCAAGTTCAATGGTAAGTCAGCAGGCTGAGAACCTAACTAATGCACTAAAGGGGAACGTTAAACAACAAGGTAATTGGGGTGAGATGATATTGAGTTCTATTTTGGAGAATTCAGGACTTACTGAAAATAGAGAGTATTTCTTACAGGAGTTTATTAGAGATAAGTCAGGAGAGATTATCAAAGATGAAAATGGAAATGCGTTACAACCAGATGTGACTATTCATTATCCTGATGAAAGAAAAGTGATTATAGATTCTAAGGTGTCTTTAATTGCATGGGAGAAATATATGACTGAAACAGACCCTACACATCAAAAACAGGCTTTAGATGCTCATATTAAGTCCTTAAAAGCACATATTGATGGATTAAGTAAGAAGAACTATCCTAAATACGCTAAAGCATTAGACCATGTTATCCTTTTTGTACCAATTGAACCTGCATTCCTTGAAGCAGTAAAACAAGATACGGGTCTTTGGAAATATGCATATGATAAGAAGGTATTAATTGTTGGGCCAACGAACCTTTTATTGGTACTTAAAATTGTGGCTGATATTTGGCAGATCGAGAAACAAAGTAAGAATGCCATTGAGATTGCTGAAAAGGCTGGCGAGTTATATGATAAGTTATTTGGTTTTGTCGAGTCAATGGAAGATGTGGGTTCAGGTCTTAAGAAAGCTAGTCAGAACTATGAGAAAGCCATGGGTCAATTGTCAACAGGAAGAGGAAGTGCGATTAAAAAGGCTGAAGAGTTGAAAGCATTGGGTGCAGATACCAAGAAGCAATTCCCAGATAGATTAATTGATAATACAGATCAAATACAATAAAAGAAGAATTATGGATGAGAGCTTTTACAATGAGTATGACGATAGTATATATCCTATGACTAGTATGTTTGAAAATGTAACAGAAAAGACCTACTTACAGTTTTGTCAAATTGCTACAATTCAATATAATTTTTTGAACAATAGTCAATTTTTAAGTGGGTATCATTTAGTGAATTGGCGAGTGAATTTTGGGAACCTTCATGATTATGTTAAAGAACACAACAAAATAGAAGCAGACGTAAAGAAGTTTCTATTAATCTATGAGGCTTCGGTTCCAGCTTTATACAAGGAATTAGGATTGTACTTTTAAAAAAGTTTAAATGGCAACACAATTAGAGAGATTTATTCCACCTCGATTTAATAGGTCTATATTGTATACTATTCTAATTCCAGAGTGGGTCAAAGGTGGAAAGTATGATGCTCAGTCTTATTTAGATGCAGTGACAAAATTTGAAATTGAATGTGAGGCCAAGTTAAAAGACTTATTTAGAATGATTGGAATTCAATCTTCAGTCAAAAGAGATAGATATTCTCTTCCTTATAAGCATGAAGTTGTAGGAGAAATAGAAGGTACTAGCTATATCAATTATGCATACAACATAGACAATATTGCAAGAGTATTCGTAAAAGATTTATTAGACAAGAATGTCTCAAAAATAAGATTTTACTTATTTGTTGAAGTGATAACAGAAGATGAAACAATGAGTAAAAGGTACTTCGGAAAAGTGGTTTACAAATTCAGATACATAATTCATTATTAAACATACGTATGGAAAATATAGTAGTAATTACAGGAGCTGGAATTTCGGTTGAATCAGGAATACAACCATTTAGAGGTAAGAGTGGCATTTGGGAAGAAAACCCAATGGAGATGGCTACTTATAATAAGTTTAGTAATGAACCGGGTCATTTTCTAAAGTGGTATTATAATCGATTTATTAGTTGTAGGGACGCATTGCCGAATCCTGCACATGAGATATTGGCTAATAAACAAATAAAGGTAATAACACAAAATGTAGACAGTCTTCATGTAAAGGCCAATCACCCGAAGGATAAACTAATTGAGATTCATGGTAACATCAATTATAAAAGAAGAGTAGATGCCGAATTTATTGACCAGCTTGAGTTGGCTAATTGGCAGAGTGTAAATGAAGAAAACTTAGAAAAGGAACTTTTTGATTTGTTTTTAATAACAGAGGGTGGTAAGGTAAATGAGAAAAAGTCTTATCGCCCTCATATTTTACTTTTCGATGAATATTATACTGAACTGTACCAATATGAAAAAGCGATCACTTGGATTTTGGATGCTGACACCATCATTTTCATGGGTACATCTAATTCAGTAGGATTTACATCTGGAGCTTTGCAAATTGGGGTTAGTAAGAACAAGAAGGTGATTGTGGTTGATCCTAATCCGTCACCTTCTTTTATTCATCCTGAAGTTGATTTAATTAAGATGACAGCTTCTGACTTTTGTAAAATGTATTTCTAGTATGGAACCAAAAGTAATGGACTTGGATAGAGCTAAGTTAAATTGTGACTTTCCTGAGTTTGCACTTGTATTAATGTGGCAAAGTTGGAGTTGTTATACAGATATAGAATATGACGCTTTAGAATATCTTATAAATCATAGTTCAAGGATACTTCTTCCAAATGTGAAGAAATTGTCTAAAGAGAAAACTGAATTATTGAAAAAATTTAACGGCCCCTTGATTATAGGAAATACAAACAAGTAACACTATGTTAGCATTTATTTTTTACACTTTTTTAATGATTGTAATTGGAATTATAGTCAGATTATTTTGGGTTCCAATTTTGATAATCGGGTCGATTTTAATTTTAATTCTTGGGATTATTGTCAGCTCTGCAGTTACTGCTTTGGTATTTGAGATGTTTCATACATTATTTACAAATGGTCAATGGGAGGGGTTTAATACATACTTTGCTTATTCATTAGTATTTTTCACTGTTTCAACTGTTGTTTATATGTGTATTGTCAATGATGTAGTTAAACTTATTTTTAAGCTATTAAAGTATTAAAATGAATATTGTTAAATTTCACAAGGTACTCAATAGCTGCTTCTATTTGATTTGCCTAATATGGGGGGAATATTTGATTATGATTTATTTTCGAACAATGTATTTTACTATATTTGTTACATCTTTTTTATACTCCCTTATATTAACCTATCAAAGATTAATAATTAGTAACAAACTAAGTCGTTACTTTGAAAAGTATTAAAATACAATATACCTAATAATTAAAAAATGCAAGCCAATAGTAAAACCATAGTGTTGATTTCATGTGCATCCATGAAGCATAAAAGTAGGATGAAAGCAAAAAATATATATAGAAGTTCTTTGTTTAAAAAAAGTCTTGAATACGCAAATGGTATTAAACATGATTATATTTATATACTTTCTGCAAAACATCATTTATTAGAATTAGATTCTGAAATTGACCCATATGATGTAACTCTTAGTTACATTTCGCCAAACAAGAGAAAGCCTGGTTTGACAGTATTAAATGATATTGAAAAATCAAATTGGGGCAATAAGGTAATACAAGAGTTGGAATCAGTTGCAGATTTGAAAAATGATTTATTTATTGTCTTGGCTGGTAGTGAATACATTACACCAATTGAAAATAAAATAAATAATCTTGATGATAGATTAAAGGGCTTGAAATATGGTCAGAGATTAAAGTGGCTAACCAATAATACAAATTAAAATTTATGATAAATGAACTGTTAAAATGTTACCAAAATAGAATAATACAACCAAAAAACGCGGAGGATATTCAAAATAATACATGGTATGTATATATATTATTTTATAATAATTCACCTATAGTTTTGGGACAAGGTAGAAGAAATAGAGCAAAAGTGATTTTTGATAATTTTGACACAATTACTAGTGGACATTATAAAGCGTTGTTGGTAAGATTATATAAAATTTATGGAGAAGGTAAATTCAGTAATTTTCTAATAAAGTGTACTGATGAAAGTGAATCTAAGAAAATAGAAAAGGAGCTACATAAGAAAATTGGTGGGACTGGCATTAATATATTACAAGAAATCATGGATATTTTATTCCAAGATATTGTTATTAATTCAAGTGTATGGATTTATATCAAACTAGCCCTTTTATCAAGTTATGATGGGTTATCTGATTTGAAGAAATGGAGGAGAGAGGGGATTATTAATGATTCAGATTGGAATATTATATCAAAGAAATTAAACTTAAAGTATCCTTAATTAAGTAATATTTGCGTCTAAAATGACAAAACCAGGCAGAGATTTAACCCAAACAAAAATGGGGCTACGCTTTTTACTGCATAAACCCTTGAAAATGATTCCTTTCGGCTGTGGGCCCACCAGGACATGATCTTGGGACAATATAGTTCAATGCACACTGATTGATATTCTTGAGAATAATATAGGAGCTATAAAAAGCAGGCATTATCGACCTGCTTTTTTGGTTTTATGGAATTTCTCAAATACTTCAACTAAACTATAAAACTCCTTCAAATCCCTCCACATTTGGTTAGAATGTAGTACAATGCTGGCTACAAAGCCTGTCACGAAAGTGACAGGCTTTTTTGTTTTGAGGCTGTGTCGAAAGCTGGCTTTCGTAAACAGACGAGAAACAAAAAAGCCAACTGTCCCGCAAGGCGGGATAGTTGAAAGGCTTTGGGTTAATCGAACTGTTGTGGGATGACAGCGTAGTGCAACGAAGCTGGCAATCCCGATCTCGCTACACTGGAAAGTGTTGAAAACAAAGGACTTACGTTAAATCGTGAGTCCTTTTTCTTTTGTTATAGGTCGTTGCGTGAGGTTCTGCGTGAGGTTAGTAATAAAATCTTGTTTCTGTATTAGATTTTCACAACTAATGTTTTTTCTGTTAATAATTGGGAAAAATTCCTTTTTGTATTATTTCAATTAGTATGTTTGGGTCTGAAAAGTAATTTTCAAAATAAAAAGAGCTTGATAGCGCCAACTACCAAGCTCCACGGGTTCGGCCACCTTAATTTTTAGGCCCGTAACACCTACTTTGAATCAATACACTCGGGGCAAAATATTAAAACTTTGCCTCGAGTTTTTTCTCCTGTTTCTTCGTTAACAATAGACTTAGTAGACCGAAAGGTCACCTCGCCATATTGCTTACATCTGTAACAAGTTCCATAATATGACTTTGCCATATTATTTACATTTAGTTTCCAACTATCCCTGTTGGGAGGGCATCACACTTTGTGTGCAATCATTTTATAGATAATGTTAAATTTTTCGGCTTCAGACAAACATAATCTATAACCATTAGTTTTCTCGTCAGAAATATCAACAACTGTGGAATATTCAAAGTGAATTATGTCAAACACCTTGACTGTATTGCATTTCATCGATTTTCCACAAAAAATGTCAGTTTCTGAAGAAATATATGGCACACTTTTTGAATAGTTTGCATTTGGGCAAAATACAAGCTATACCTTTGTTTCATGAGATTTGAACAACCTGCAATAATTGAATTTAATTACCAAGGAGAAGTGGTTGAATATACTATTCAACAAACCGAAATTAATGGTTGGATAGTAAGTTGTTATCACCCAATTTTCACTGAACGATTTAAAGGTGGTTGTTTTAATAATCCATTAGGTGAGATATTGAACATTGTACAATTTGGAGAAATTGATTATGACTTTTTTTGTAAAATGCGCGATTCTTTTTTGAATTATGAATTTGAAGATTAGTCCCACTTTCCAAACACCATAAAGCACAAGTTCAGCAGTTTATTTTAATAAGTTAGTCTAAATTGAAAAAACATAAGAAAAATAAAGTTGTAAATTTTAATAGAATGTGAAAATGGGCAAAAAAGTAAAAATAGGTGTGTGTAAGATCTGTGGCAATAGTGGAGAAGTTACTTATGAACACGTACCACCTAAATCAGCTTTTAATAACAATAATGAATTTTATACTGCTCGAGTTCATCCATTATTCGAAAAAAGAAATGCAACTACATTTGAAGAACTAACTAAACTTGATAAAAGAAAAGTAAAAAAAGAGCAGGGTGGAATTGGTTTTTATTCATTATGTAAACTGTGTAATAATAACACAGGTAGTTGGTATGGCAGGGCGTATGTTGATTGGGTAAAACAATCTGCTAAATATTTTGATCATTTGAGTAAACATGATCATGATTCAAATTTTAATGTAAAACTTTTTCCATTAAGAGTCATAAAGCAGATTGTCTCAATGTTTGTAAGTATAAATTATGCAGGATTCATTAAAGATTATCCTGCTTTAAAGTCATTTATTTTACAAAAACAAAATAATGTTTTTGATAATAGAATTAGGATATTTGGATACTACAATTTGGAAGGTAGTCTAAGGTATGAACCTAATTTAACTTTATATAATATCCATACTAGTGATGCCTTATACTTGTCTGAGATCACTTTCCCTCCTTTGGGGTATGTTATGGTTATGAATGAAGGTAAGGTTGATGATAGGTTGCTTGAAATCACCGGGTTTGTTAATTTTAATTATGATGACGAAATTGAACTTAATCAAAAGATGAATATTATGCCAACACATCTTCGAGTGGTTGGTGATTATAGGACAAAGGAAGAAATTCAAAAAAGTTTAGATTTTTCAAATGAGAAAAAGTTAAGAGAATAATTTCTCCTACCTCTTTTCCCAAACACCCTAACCTCCAGTGCTGCTTTCTCCACAGCTGACATGATTTTAGGGTCGATGTAGTGGTTCTTCAAGACGTTTCTATCCGCACTATTCGTAACAAGTCCTGTGTCAACACCTAATACTTGGTTGTGGTTGAAAATAGTCGTATTTTGACATTTTTTAGATCTTGTCTAAGGTGACATCAGAGTTTTACCATCTTAAATTGATAAGAAATTTTATTATCTAAACTACTAACTCTTAATACATAAGTTCCTGAGCTCAATCCTCCCAAATCTACTTTGGATCCTTGTGTTAACCCAATGATATTTTTAACTCGATTACCAGTAGACAACTCATAAACATCAATATTAAGTCTTTGATACCCTTTGATGACAAAATCAAAATTTAGTTGACCTTGGAAAGGATTAGGCGCTAGTTTTATATACTCGTCTTTACTAAGGTTAATAATATCTGTAACTAGATAATAATAAGTACTACTCATAGAACTAATACATCCATTTTGAGTTGTTTTAGCGGTGTAAGACCCCGGAGTGGAAGGTTTGAATCTTTGAGTCGTGTCAGAAAGAGCTGTTCCATCCTTAAACCATGTAATACCATTTGTATTTGCAACTAAATTGTTTGCGGTGTCTCGAGAGATAGTTGGGGCAGATGGGATAGCTAATTTAACCAAGTTTACTGTATCTGACGAAATTGTACAACCTATGCTATCTGTTCTTGTTACAAATAATTTATCACTATCTGTAAAAGTTTTATTTGAAACATTATTAAAATCTGTTTTACTTCCGAAATACCATTTTAATGAGTCGCCTTTATTGATATTTGTAATTGACAGTTTTAATGAATCACCTGAACAGAAGGAAAATTTATTTGTATTAAAAATAGGTTTAACAATGTTGTCACAAAATGTAACTGAGGCTTCATAAAAATTAAATGCTTCAGTTGTTAGGTCATTACAACCATTCAAATTACAGTTTTTATCAACTCCAAAAAATGTCAATTTGCCATTTAGGAAAAATACTTTTAATGATCCCATGTTCCATAAATTACCATCTGGAGTAGTATTTCTGCTAATTTCAATTTCGTTTTTAAGTGGTTCAAATTTCCCATTTTTGTTCATCCAAATTGCCTTATTTAATAGTAGTCTATTAGTTTTATTGACTACTAGGTAGTTTTCTCTGCCATGCATTAATATGTCCTGCCATCCATCATTATTAATATCTGCTACTTCAAATTCTCTAAAATTGAATGAATCTTCTAGGCATTCTATTTCATGAATAGATGTAAAGTTTGCATTTCCATCGTTCTTCCATATTTGTATATATCCGCCAGGTTTCCCCGATGCAGTTTTACCTTCAGTAGCAATTGCCAAATCTAAAAATCCATCATTATTAAAATCTGCAGATTTAATTGAGGTAGCTCCTTGTTCAAGAATTTTGAACACTCCTAATTCTTTATTTTCTTTTAAAAACTGATATTTGTTTATTTGTGGATTAAATTGGAAGATTGCAAAGCTGTATCTGATTGATGCAAATTGCGGATTTGGATTTTGTCCATAATCAGCTTTAATTAATTCAGGCCTTTTATCACCAATTACATCTGCTAATATTATTGCGCCTTGTTGATGATTCCCTTTCCATAAATTATCAAGATCGGAATCTGAAATAATATTTTGATTTTCTTCAAATGTTCCATCTGATTTTTGAGTAAAAGGAATAAATCCATCAACTCCAACCCATCCTTTCTTATCTGTCCCCATATGCATTCCAACTACATCTATTAGTCCGTCATTGTTCATATCACCTGATGCTACAGAGTGAAAGAATGCCTTATTTTTTGATACTTTTTGCCATTTCAACTTATCTCCATTGGTATTCATTACAATAATATCACCAAGTGGCCAAGGTTGTATCGCCTCTGTTCCATGTTGAGCAAAAGCAATTGAGCCTTTGTTGTCCATAAATGAATAATTTCGAACACCATCTAGCAGTAAATCTTTGTAAAAGGCTTCATATGTCCATTTGTTTTCTTTTTTTATAAAATGTAAAGAAGGTCCAGGGATTGAATCGTCAGAAGGAATAATTACCAAATGCTCTTTATTATCTACAGTATATAAAACAATACCACAGACTGATTGTAAGAGGTTTTTTCCCAACCTAGAAATTGTTTTATATTCTTTTGGTATACTATCTGCCAAATTGAAATTATGTTTTGATAATTTAATTTTTATTTGATTTTGAGCACTTATTGTGAAGCTGTGTAAGATTAATATTATGAGTAAAAAAAGTAAATTAATACTCTTTGATTTAGTAAAATTAAAGTTTATCATTTTTTTATTCAGTTAATTTCTTATTAGTTTTAATCGCATTATCCCAATTATAAAATACATCCCACCAATCATTTACTCCCGTTATTCCGTTATTGTTTCCCGGTATACTTTGCATCCAATATATTAACCATTTATATTGAGGATCTTTTGAAAAATCTGTATTTGTTGATATTATATTTGGGTAGTTTGTAAATTTCATATTTATCCATCTATCACTATTAATTTCTTTTTGTACTCCTCCAGTTGGCTTCCAATCTTCAATATCTGAATTTATCAATGTTTTATTATCATAATCATAATCTATACTTGTATTGGGAGGAAAGTGTGTCATGCCAGCTCTTCCAATAGGTTTATTATTGTTTTTGCCAATAGTTATTCCCACAAATTTATTTAAAAAAGTTGCAGTGTTTTCTCCGAATATACCATTGTCAACTGATTGTAATTGTGCCTCAATTTGATGACCTCTGTTGTGAATATTATTAGCAGGCGATGTTTCAATATTATATCCATAAACAACATATGTTTTATTATAAACAGGTAGGTCATTTAACATTTTATAACTATTTGAAACATCCCCTGAAGGTGAAGACATATTTGACTCTGGTAGATTTATGAAATTAGATGCGGTAATGCCATTCGATAATGAATCTTTTACAACAGGGTATTCTGAACTAATTGGCCTGAGTGAAAACCATACTTCTTTAACTCCATTATTTTCAACTAAAGATTGTAATTTAATTTTATTAAATAAATCAAAATAATCAGGTTGATATACTGGAGTCAATTTGTCTTGTGCACTTAGATATACATCTTGTTTGTCTTTTAAGCCACGTTTAATTTCATAAATGTTTATATATTTCACTATTTTGAAACTTACATTTGAAGTTTGGTTTGGATTATTATAACCTCTAAACTTACTTCCTTCCTCTAGTCCAAATTTCGTTAAAGTAATATAGTCAATTGTTCTATTTTTCAAATTTTGAATTGTAATAGGTGAGGCTGTTCCATATCCGGGAGCTCTTTTTGTATCAATATCAATTCCATTCAATGTTGGAATATAATTTACAACAACTACTGGAACAATAATTTTTGCATTTGGGTTAGATGGTGTTGTTAAATATGGTAATGTGTTTAAGTCCACATTTTCAATTTCAGAAATGAATAATGTATCTTTAATTGAAATATTATTGTACGTTAGATTTATAATTGTATTACCTGATTGTGCCCCAACTATCGTTCTGTCTGATGATATGTTTGCCCCAGAATTTGAAGATATAATATTTACACTATCACTTATGTCAATTGAACTTCCGTCACTGTAGAAACCTTTTATTATGTATTTGTGTTTCTTAGAAATGATTAATGTGTCAATTGGATTTTCGATCTTCAAAGATGTTATAGCCATTTTTTCAAAAGTACAAGTTAAATTAACTGCTTTTGAAACAACTAAATCAAGTGGAATTTTAGAACTTGTATCATCACCTGACCATTTTTTAAACTGAAACCCTGCACTAGGTTGTGGTGTTAATCTAACGGTAGTGCCAGAAGTATAATTCGTTGAAGCAGATGCTACTTTAATTATTTCTTCTTTTACTGTTCCAGATCCTAAGATAGTTAAACTAAGTGGGTATTGTCTTTTTTCAAATACAGCCGTAATCACTTTGTCTGCATCCATTACTACACTTGCTGGATTAGAAGTACCGGAGTATCCTCCAGTCCATTCTTTGAAAATATATTCTGCTGATGGAGTTGCTAGAATACTAACGTTTGACCCCATTGCATATGTTCCTGTACTTGGAGTTACAGAACCACCGACAACAGGTGTTATATTTACAGTCAATTGTTTTTGAGGAACGTCTTTTTTGCATGTTGCAAATAAAAACACAATACCCAAAGCTAGGATTAGATTTTTCATAGTTTAATTGTTTAAACTATCCTTTGGGGGTGATGCAAATATAGATAAAATTTATAAATTATACCTATTTCCCAAACACCCTAACCTCCAATGCTGCTTTCTCAACGGCTGACATGATTTTCGGGTCGATATAGTAGGTATTAAGAACATTCCTATCTGCGCTATTGGTAACAAGTCCTGTATCAACTCCCAATACTTGGTTGTGCCATGAAATATACGTCTTACGTAGATTGCTCAGACTGATGTTCTTGGTGGTACCAGCACCTTCCTTGTAGTAGGTAAAACTCTTGCCAATATGTCCATGATACTCTTAGAACTAATATCTCTATCAGGGTATAGGATGTATTCATCTTTACCCAATATGTCTTCCATGCCCATATAGTTGAGGTAGTCTTCAAGGTCTTTATTGATAGGGAAGTACTTCACATATTCCTTCGCGTTCTTCTTAATCCTTTTAACCTTTAGGTTTTCAATGATGAATGTTTTTACACCGCTGTCCAATGTGTAGATGTCTGACGTTTACTCAGGATTTGATATTTTATTGTAATTTTTAAAGCCATAATAGTTTTTAGCACATTTAACAACTTCATTAAGTATTACTACTGAATACTCATATTACAAAAAATACTAACTTCACCTATAACTCAAAAGAGTAATTTTTATGAAAAAATTTATATTCTTCTTTGTCCTATTAGTTTCAATATCTGGAACGGCTCAAATTAGAGAAGTTGAAAAGCTGCAAGATAAAGCCAATAAGTCAAGAATTACAATCAAAAAATTAGAAACCTTGGTATTTCATCTTTGACTATCTATGACTTGACTGGCGGTGCAGGATACTTCTATCTTACTGCTAAACAAGTTGATAAGTTGTTCGGTAAATAAACAAAATCAAAATGATCACTACTACAACCTCAACTATACCTAATGCCGAAATAACTGAAATCATATCAGTAGTTCATAATAGGATAGTTCTTGGAACAAATCTATTTAGTGATATCTCTGCTGGGTTCAGTGATATTTTTGGTGGTAAAAATACTGCATATGAAAAAAGATTAGCTGAAATCACAAGTCAGGTAATTGAAGGGATGAAAGAGAAAGCTAAAAAGATAAAAGCCGATGCACTAATTGACTTGAAAATAGATGTAGATGAGATTTCAGGTGGAAGTAAGAGTATGTTTATGGTGACGGCTATTGCTACTGCTGTAAAACTAAATATACAAGTTGCTACAAATGAAAGCATCAGTATTGAGATAATCAATGAGAAAATAACTAAACATAGAATACTAAAAAGTATTGAAGCTGGAACATTCAATCCTCATACAAATTGGGTTGAACCTTTTATCCTAAACTATGACTTCCCAGAAGGATTTGATGCTTATATGAAATGGATTACCAGTCCAAGTATCAAACCTGAAACTTGGCAAGATTTATTTTCAGCATATGTAAGTAATCTAAATCCAGTTGAGTTGTTTGATAGAACCCTAAACTACTTATCAAAAGAGAATAGAGCTGATAATGAGAACACATCACTTTCAATAATTTTCAAGCATATTGTAATTGACTACTCAAAGATATTACAGATACTATCTGGAAATGATGATTTAGAGAAGAAGAGATTATGCTTGAATATCCTTTATTTCTACAATAAATCATACACTACTGCTGACTTTTGTATAGTTGAGAAAGTATTAGTAAAGGTCATGGAAGTATTCCCTAACACTTCAACAGAAGAGATTGGAACTGGATTATTGAGTAAAGGTTCAGTATATTGGAGATGCCAATGTGGAGCTAAAAATGACGCTCAATACAACACCCCTTGTGATAAATGTAATAAGGACAAGTATGGTAATCCTTCCCAAACCAGAAATGTTGGTGAAGTAATAACTAAACTTGAAGAATTACTATTAGCAAACAAATAATATCAAAATAAAATGGAAGAATTTTTAGTCATTGCTCTTGGTTTCAATATTATATTTTCTTCTCTTGTTGCTGATATGGGAAAGCAAAGACAAATTGGATATATAAGTTTATTCTGGATAAGCGTTCTGCTTTCTCCTATTGTAGGACTGATTGTTGCTCTTTCATCTCCTAAAATAAGTTCTGCTTCTCCTCAATCATTGGGAGGGGATAGATACAAGGTTTCTCTGGATGAAGCAAAAAAAGCAGCATTCAAGGGAGAGATTGAAAAGGCAATCAGTTTATATCAGGATACACTCTATTATCTGGATAATGATTACAAGAATATGAATAAGAATGCAGAGCAAGGCAGACAATCTTTGATGAGTGATATTAGACAGAAGATTGAAGAACTGAAACAAAAATAATAAAGTGAAATTTACTCATATATCATTTTGTCAGTACTATTTCTAATAATATTTCCTTGTGTGAGGAAACGATCATATCATCTCACACATTAACAAGTGAAATGTTCACTTTTGTAATTTTAGTAAAACGAAGCTGACAATACCGGTCTCGCTACATGAAATGAATTACTTACGTTTATTCGTATGTGTTTTTTTATTATGATTACACAAATTTTCTTGTAACTTTTACTTGTGACTTTCAAAAATTTGCAATAACAATACCTAATTCTTGCGGCAAACATTTTGTTGTGCGTTTGTGCTTCTCGGCAGTGGTTAACTAAAGTCCATTCCATTGTAAATCTCCAATGTATTTGCTTTGTCTAAATCTTGAACTTGTCTATTGAAAATTTCTATTGCGTCTTGTTCAGCTAATTCGTCTGGCAATCCGTTTAGAAAATATGTGTCAACAATAGTTTGGAAAGGATTATTGGGAGATGGGTTTACTGTTTTTAATAACTTTGTCTCACTGTATATTGAATTCTTATTTCTTGTGATAATTAGTTCATTTTTTGCCCTTGTCAAAGCAACATATAAAACTCGTCTTTCTTCTTCAATTTCATCCATGTCGCCAATAGACATAATTGAAGGGAATACCTTTGGTGAAACGTTCACAACAAAGCAAATGTCAGATTCTAATCCTTTTGCAGAATGAATTGTTGAGATAATAACCTTGTCGTTATTTTTATCGGCTTGCTCTAAATCACTTCCTGCTAATGTTATAGAATTATTTATACTCGTTGAAGCGTCTAAAATGCACTCTGTGATGAACTCACCCAAATTGGAATAATTTTTTGCCAATACTGCTAAAACAGGAAAGTCTGGTCGTCTTTTATTATCCCAATCTTCTCTGTATGTAGAAGATAGTTTGTTCTCCATTAGTATGAATGCTCTGTCAACCGCTTGTTGAACATCGTGACGATTATCAGCAATACATTTTAGAATTTCAGAAATTATGATGTTCGCCTGATTTATATAAATATTCTTTAGCCAAACAATACATTCTTCGATTGTACTAAAGTTCAATAAATCACTTATGAATTTTGCTGCTTTAACTTCGCCAATTCCTTCCCATAAAGTCAAAAACCTTACCCAGGCAATTTCATCATTTGTGTTGTTTACAACTCTCAAAGCAGAAACAACATCTTTGATGTGTGCAGCTTCCATAAATTTTCTTCCGCCATACGTTACATAAGGAATTTTTTTTTCCAAAAAAATCGCTTGAATTTTTGAAGTATAAAATTGCGATCTTGATAATATTAAATGGTCTGAATAAACTTTGTTTTTGTGAGTGTAATTATCTGAAATCTGGTCTGCAATCCATCTTGCTTCATCCCAATCGTTTTCAACGTTTAGAATTTTTGGTAACTTCCCTTTTCCTCTTACTGCTTTTAAACGTTTATTGTAATTAAGTGTTGATTTATCTAAAAGCCAATTTGAAATATCTAGAATTTCTTGAGTGGAGCGATAATTGTCTTCAAGTTTAAAAATAATTGAATCTTTTACTCTTTCCGTAAATAAGTGAACATTTTTAAAATCAGCACCACGAAATGAATATATTGATTGTGCGTCGTCGCCTACACAAAAAAGATTACAAATATTTTGGAATGGTTCTAATAGTTCCCATTGTAGTGGGTTGGTGTCTTGCATTTCATCAACTAGAATGTGGTCATATTGTGCACTCACTATATTTCTAGCTTGCTCATCAACTTTCATTCTATTTGCGACAACCTGAAGTATATCATCATAATCTAAGTATTTTCTTTCCTTTTTTCTTTGTTCATAACCTCTAAATATTATTTCAAGTTTACCTTTTAGTTCGGTTACATTTCTTTCTGTTTCGTTGTCAGTAAGGTTATTAAATAATTTAAACCTAATTGTTTCCGTTAAATTTCTTTTAGTATTTCTTCCAAAAGAATACAAGTCAATAAGACTTTGTGGTTTAATTTTTAAATCTTCGTAAGCCACATTTTTGTTACCACAAATTATTTTCATTATTGAAACTTGGTCGTCAGAATCAATAACTGTAAATGATTTTGTTCCAAAAAGGTTTGGGTATTTTGACAGCAGTAGATTGCACCATGAATGAAATGTTGAACCATTTAAAGTTTGTGCTTGGTTAGAAGTTAATGAAGATTTAACCCTTGATACAATTTCACTTGCAGACCTCTTAGTGAATGTCAATATTTGTATTTTATTGGGGCTTACTCCTTTTGATATTAGATATGCAGCTCTTGAAATAATTGTTTTAGTTTTTCCTGTGCCAGCACCAGCTAAAACAAGTAAATGTTTGCCGTCATATGTAACGGCTTTTTTTTGACTTTCATTTAAACCGTCTAAATTCATCTAATGGTGATTTGTATTTTAGGAGGTTTGGACAACTATATAAAATAAAATTTATTACAAATTAGTAGCATAGAACATAAATATACAAATAAAAACATATATAAATGTAAGGTTTTTCTAGGATGAGACAGCTTTTGACAGCCAAAATAAACGAGACTTGCAAGTAAATGGATATCCAAATATCAGACCACATAATTGTATCAGCTAATACAGGAGAATATTTCAGTTTTGCTGATGAGGGACTTTTAAGAAAATATATTAGTATATTTATGTATATTGATAAAGTTTGAATAGTAGCCAATCCCCTCTTTACTACTCAAAATTTCGTGTTTTTTGTCTTTTCTTACTATTATTAAAAATGTAAATAATAATTCTTATGAGAAAATATATACTTGTAGCTTTTATTCTTATTAGTCAAATTTCTTTTGCTCAAAAGGAAAAAGAGGTGACAGAACAAACTACAAATGCTCTTTATGCTGCTTTGCCAAAAGTCGATGGGAAGTATGAATTTTCAGAGGTGGTTCAATTAGATTCAACTTACAAAAAGGATATGCTTTTTAAAAATTCAAAACTTTTTTTTGCTGATGCATTTAAAAGTGCAAAAGATGTACTTCAATACGACGATAGAGATGAAGGAAAAGTAATTGGGAAGGGTAATTTTGTAATAGAAGGAGGTCAAGCAGTTTTTTTGACCTATGCAACTGAAAAGTGGCATGTGAATTTCAGCCTTGAAATATTTTCAAAAGATGGACGATATAGGTATAGGGTGTATGATTTTAATATAGAATCAAGACGAGTAGTAAGTGGTGGAAATACTGCAGACAATGTGAATAATTATAGTTTAAGCCTCGACGAAGCTTACAAAGTAACCGAAAAAGGAGTAACCAAAAAAATGAATAGAAAATTATTCTCAGAAATGATTAGCAGAATACATAGTACTATTTCTGAGATAAAAAGCTATATGGCTAAAAAAGAATCTTCATCCAATTCAAATTTTTAAATATGTTTATTAATATTGATTTTTTATAATACAAACACTTGGAGGAAATAACGCTTAATCTGACCCCAACATCGCGTGTCTTGTCCTGAAATAGCTTTAAAATAAACTATTCAGTTATGGGCAGACGGAATTCTATTTCCCCACCATCGCAAAGCCTGATCCGTTACCTGCCATTTGGGACGACGCCACTATGATAGAGAAAGTAGCTAACAATAAGTTCAATACGGAACAATTAAATCTTAACCCGCCTGACAAAGTCAAGGAGAAGCTGGACTATTACCGAAGTCTATTTGGTAAGACACATGACCTTGCTAAAGACGAATTTGAAAAACTCAAACAAGACATAGCGAAATTCTTCAATTTAAAACCCGGAATTCATACTATAGTCGCACCAAAAAGAATAGTGCGAATTTCAAATAATAATCGAATTCTTAAAGCACAAGGAAAAGAACTGAGTTATCTGACTGATATTTCCCAACTATTAGCTCCTCCAATTGAGTGCTGCAATTTTGGACGTTGCAATATTCCTAATCAACAAGTTTTATACTGTTCGCTAAGTGAAGCTGGTGCATATTGGGAGACTCGACCTCAACATGGAGATGTTATAACGTTATCACACTTTGAGTTAAAGCCTGACAAAAAAGTAATGAGCCATGTTGTAAAAACGGAAAAAACACAAAATCCTAATATATCGCATGAACTTCAAGAGGTTTATTATTTACTAGAAGAGTTTTTCGTTGATGCATATAGTCTGCTTGTTTCAAGGGACAGACCGGGCGACTATCTATTCAGTGGACTTTTGTCATCGGAAATGTTATTTTATCCAGTTGTAGCTGACAACAACTTTGAAGGGATAATATATCCCAGTGTTCAGAAAAAGAAATTCGGAGACAATTTTGCAATTAGAAATGATTTAATTTTTGAAAAATACAATCTAATTGGTGTTGAAACCAAGTTTATCCTTGATGAGTATGAAAATTTAGACCCATCAACAGAAGAAGTAACAACCGACCAAGTTATTGGGTCGTTTGGCACTAACACTTTTGATTTTGAAAATGGAAAAATTCTTTATAACGAAGAAAAGATTGATGAAATATTTAATCTCTTTCGGATGATGCAAACAGGACCTAGAAAACAGGTACGATACGAACATCCAGGTGTTCCAAAGAATATAATGTTTAATCTATCAGCAACAAGCCCTAAAACACCAATTGTAGACAACCATAAACATAAAATTGGAAGAAACGATAGGATTAATGTGGTTTATCAAAATGGAACACGAAAGGACAACGTAAAATACAAAACAGTTCAAGAAGACATACAACACGGAAAATGCAGAATAATGAAATATTAAAACGGCAGGTAACAAAAGGTTTGCCGCAAGACTGGCAGACGGAATAACAATCGGCAGTTGTACTACTACCAGATAAAATCGGGCTTGACCAAATTCTATTTGGCTTTTAGTTGTTAACTTCAACATAATTTTTTTAATCGGCTTCAGTTGCTGGGAAGACACATCAACAATTACAGCCCTGCGCCAAGCCTCGAACGTTGGACTTAATTTATAAACAATGTCATCACGATATTATAATTTTAGACAAGGAGACAGAAGTGAATTACTTGCAGACTATCTATTGTCAGGAATAGGGATTACTACACCTATTCGTAGACAAGACGATACCGGATTTGATTTTTACTGTTCGATTAGTGACCAAGAAAAAGGAATTTTAACTTTTGGGTTTCCATTCATTATTCAAATTAAGAGTAAGGCAGCTAACAATGTGATTAGTTATGGGACAGATATTGAAAAAGATTGGGAAGCTCATCAAGTAGAATGGTTATTTAGAAATGAATTACCATTATTTTTTGGAATAGTAAGTAAAGAAAATCAATTAATAGAGATATATGATTGTTCTTCATTTTATTTTTCAAAAGTTAATCGAACCTTACCAGCTATGGTAGAATTTATACCACGCAAAGACGAAAAAAAATTAAGTGACATCGGTAAACCAGAAGAAGTTCAAATTGAAAATTGGACTAACAGTTCATCGAATGGAAAAATCTACAAAGTTGACTTAGGACAACCCCTGATAACATTGCAAAATTCTGACTTTGACGATGACGCTAAACTAAAGCTGAAAAAAGATTTATTAAGACACGCAATTTCAATGCAATCGAGCAACTTGAATTTCTTTAGACTAAGAATACCTTATTTAAACTGGATTGTAAGTAACATTACCGACACTTCTTTACTTGGTGGTTGGAGTTTCTTTATTATGGGCAATTCAAATGGGACAGAGTTTGTTACTAATTTCACAGCAGAAGTTCTTATATCAATTGGACTTCACGCAATCTCTGATAATAAGCCAGAAATAGTTATGAGTATAAAATCTTTGTTGAAATACGTTGATAATGTAAAAATTCCACCACAAATAAAGACAGACTATCCCGAACTATTTGATTAAACTACACCAACAAATGGTTTTGTGCAAGTCTGGCAGACGGGATAACAATCATCAGTTTTACTACTGTCAACTAATATCGGGTTTAACCGAATTCTATTTGACTTTTAGTTGTTAACTTCAACATCAATTTTTCAAATGAGCTTTTGTACCGGCTGGACAATCAATGAATTCCCTGCATTTTCAAAAACTTGAACGTTATAGGAGAACTTATTTATCACTCATTAATTAAAAAACATGAATTCTATTTCCGCATCAACTCAACATCTTTTGGATTCTTATGAGTTTCTTTTTAATGGTATAAATCAAAGAAATTTTCCTAGACTAGTTTACCATGGAAGCATTCAGTTGGTTGATGATTACAGTAAAATCACTAACTCAAATGAAGCAGATTTGTTCTTTGCAAAATATGGAATTGGTAATGCTACAACAGGTGTTCATAATCCTTTCGAAAGACAGCTTGCTTATGAATTATTACTTCAAATCCTTAAAGCTATAGACCCAATTCAATATCAGAAAATTCATAAAGGAACACCATACTATTTTATAGGGTGGACAACTTATCAGTATCATGACTTTGCTAAGGCTATATTCTATATGGATGCTGCTGTAAGTGAAGACTTAAAGTACTCCGATGTTCAAAGTAAAATATCAACAAGACCATCCCTTGACTTTTTTTTATTAAACTCAGCACCTGGCCCAACTGGACTTGCTACAAATTTAGAGCTAAGAAATATAATTGAAAAAACTCTTCAAGTATATAAAACAAATGGTGGAGGAACCATTTCAGTTGATGATTTCCGTAACATTTTTGTTGTTGACTTGTTATATTCAGATCCAAAGGAACGGTCGCTTCTAACAGCACTCTATACTTTTATATTGGAATATCATGAAAAGGAAAAACAAATCAGTTTACGAAGCGATACAGGTGGGTCAATACAACCCTTTTTAGACCATTTATTTGATGGTGCAAGAGTGCTTGAGTCTTTGTTAGAAAAACGTGGTGGGACAGGAAATACATTACGCCCAAAAATTGTAAATGCACCAGCAATAGCGGTTAATAGTTCAGCTTTAAAAAGCAACAGTACACTTGCAGACGCTGAAGTAGAATTTAATAACCAAGTTACCGCAGGTAGTTCATTTCAAGACTGCAACTTTGCATCTGCCTACATAATAAGAAACACGACAGGACACAGTCTTTTGTGGCCAGACCAGTTTACATCTCCAAATACATACACGACATTATATAATAATCTAGTCAACGCTATTTTCTGGAGTATAAAACAATTATGGCTTTAACGAATATTTGCAGATAGTTCAAACATAAGGCGGCCTACAACATTGGTTTTAATCAAGTTGGGAATGACCTGCAAACATCAGCCAATTGCAACTCCAAGCTGTGTATTGGGTGGTTTAATGAATGGGAAAAAGTTTATGATATGTGCAACATTGAATACACTCAAAGAAGCATTCAATAAAACCTCAATCCTGTATTTCAGGATAAAACCACTGCTGACCTATTCTTGAATATATCTTCTAAGTATAAGTTTTGTGATTTTGAAATTATACGAGTCTATAATTGTTTTGATATATACAGGAGTCAGAAAATGGCAGAAGTCGTAGACAAGTATAAATCGTATTTAATAAATTCGTTTGACAAATAGTTATACCATTTAGTGCGTGAGGTATATTCCTTACAAAATGTCCTGTTTTGTATTGATAATATCAAAAGTGAACATTTTAGATATTGATTATCAATACGGTATAGTATTAAAGATAGATTCATAACCCTGAGGTCCCGGGTTCAAATCCCGGTCTCGCTACAAAGCCTTTCAACTGTCCCGCAAGGCGGGATAGTTGAAAGGCTTTGGGTTAATCGAAGTGTTGTGGGATGACAGCGTAGTGCAACGAAGCTGGCAATCCCGATCTCGCTACGTGAAAATCAAGGACTTACGTTAAATCGTGAGTCCTTTTTTGTGTGAGGAAAATAATCATTTTATATTGAAACCCTTGTTATCATTGAGTCTTATTGCGTGAGGTATAGTTAACACTTAATATTTCTTCTTGTGAAGATACCCAAAAAGTCTATTTAAAGATCTTCATCTTTTAATGGATTTAGCGAAGTAGTTGCATCTTTTCTGTTAACATTTTTAATTAATCAAGTCCTTTTCTTTTTCTAAACGCAGATGGATTTTCTCCAGTAATTTTTTTGAAGATTTTATTAAAGTAAGATAAGCTCTCAAACCCAACCTCATAGCAGGCTTCAGTGACATTGGCATCTTGCATTAATAATTTTTTAGCATGGTTAATTCTATACTGATTTACAAAATCGGTATAAGTTAGTTTAGTACTTTTTTTAAAGTACCTGCAAAAAGCAGCAACCGATAAATTCACATGCTTTGCTATAGCATCCATCACAATAGGCTGTTGAAAATTATTTTCAACATATTGATAAATCAAATGCATTCTTTCTTGCTCTTTAATAACAGCATGATTAGCGATAGGTCTTGTATGCAGTAAACTGTATTCGCTAGATTTAGATAAGAGATCAAAGACTTTAATTAAATGCATTAATTGCTCGAAGGGTTTTAATTCAGTTAGTTGCTTCAACATGGCTCCAGCTGCAGCTTTTGTTCCCCCATAAAAAGCAATACCGGTTTTGGCTTTTTCAAATAATTCAAAAATGCCTTTCATTTCTGGTTGACCGTAAAAAGGATCCTCATAAAAATTTTGTCTAAACTGCACCACCACCGTTTCAACCACAGACTGTACACCATAATCAAAATTCAAGTGTGGTATATAAGAACCAATCAATGCTAAATCACTTCCTTCATAAGTACTAATATGGTCTCCTATATGTCTAACACCTTTAACGGCCTCTACATATACCAGCTCAATTTCAGGATGAAAATGCCAGTAAAAAATCTCATTTAGTTTAGGCGTAAGTAGTATCCTAAAAGAACTACCCTCGTCTGGTTTGATATTTTCTAAACTTAACCTCATTAGTGCTATAATTACATTAATAGTATAAATTTATAGATATTTTATCAATTTAGAACAAAAAATGGTCAATTTGGTTGTTTATTTCTGTATTTGTTTATTTGAAATTTGTTTTACAAAACGATTGATATGCTTTACAAATCAAACTCAACTATTCAAACTAAAGTAAAAGTTTCTGAGGCTTCAATGAATCAAACGCATCAAAAAATTCTTAAGAAAAAGGATCATGTATCTTGTAAAAATTTAGATAGTACTGGATATTGTTTGAAATGTAATAGAATCTGTCCAGCTGTAAAAAACCTTCATTAAAACCACACAAAATAAATTTTATGGAAAATCAACAACAAGGCATGGTGCCAACAATGGTACCCACAATGGCAACACCAAATAGTAATGCTCACAAAGACATCCCAGGAAATCCATCTACTGCAAAAAGTAGTGCGACTAAATTAAATGATCGCTCTAATGGAAAACCATTGAGAGTATTAAGTGAAGAAGACTGGAATTTCTGGATTCATAATGGATATATCGTTATCAAGAATGCAGTTCCAAGAGAACAAGCATTAGTCACTGCTAAATTTTTATGGGAGTTTGAAGAGAAAGATCCAAATAATAAAGATACTTGGTATACAGCACCAAGAGCAGAAATGAAAATGAAAGAGCTGGCGGGTACGGGAATGGTGGAGTGTTATAATAATCAACACTTATGGAATAACAGACAAATGCAAAGAGTATATGATGCATTTGTAGATATTTGGGGAACAGAAAAATTATGGGTAACTATTGATAGAGCGAATTTAAATTTTCCTATCAGACCAGGTCACGAATACAAAGCTTTTATTCACTGGGATTACGATCCTGAAACAAAACCTGTGAATGTTCAAGGTGTATTAGCCTTAGCAGATCAAACAGATGAGAACATGGGTGGATTCCAATGTATTCCTGAATTATTCAGAACCTATGAAACTTGGAAATTATCTCAACCAGAAGATAGAAATAGATTCCAACCAGATACAACTGGTTTTACTCCAACCAAAGTTAAATTAGAAGCAGGAGACTTGTTAATCTTTAATAGCTTAGAACCGCATGGTATTAGAGCAAATAATAGTGAAGATAAAGTGCGTATGGCTCAATACATTTCTATGATGCCTGCAGAGGAAGATAATGAAGCTTTAAAAGAATGGAGAGTCAATTCTTGGAAACATAGAATTGCTCCAGAAGGATATGCTTTTCCTGGTGATCCAAGAAATTGGGAACAAACTAAATATGATACTGCAGTATTAACAGATTTAGGCAAGAAATTATTAGGCTTAGAAAATTGGTAGATGAGAATTTTGAAAGATTTAAGAAATAATAGAATATGAAATTTTTAATTTGATAAATAGTTAAGTCTTTGCGTGAGGAAAACACCCCCTTAATTCGACTGAAATCGGTTGATTTCGGTTTAATCAAAAGATAACTCACTACAAATCAATGCTATAATTTTTTCAAAAAATCTTCATAACCCTGAGGTCCCGGGTTCAAATCCCGGTCTCGCTACAAAGCCTGTCACGAAAGTGACAGGCTTTTTTAATGCGAGCAGCGTCAAGAGCTTGCTCTTGTAAGCATGCGAGCATTAAAAAAGCCAACTGAACGCGAAGCGTTTAGTTGAAAGGCTTTGGGTAAGGCGAACTGTTTGGGATGACAATGCACAGCATTGGCAATCCCGAATTGTTTAGTTGAAAGGCTTTGGGTAAGGCGAACTGTTGTGGATGACAGCGAAGTGAAACGAGTCTAGTAATCCACAGTCTGCCTCAAAATGACAATTATTATTATTAATCTCTATCTTCATTAAATGAAAATATTTTTATTAATCCTGTTATTGTCTTTTTCTTTTATCGGAATTGCACAAGCCAATCATCTATTAATCAATAGCCATTTAGAGAAATTCAAAAATGCGAAATCATATACTTTATCAATGGCTGAAAAATTAGCTGAAGAGAAGTATGATTTTAAACCTGTAAAGCAAGAAATGAGTTTTAAAGAACAACTAGTTCATATAGGTGAAAACATTTATTGGTTAAGTTCAACTTACTTAAAAGAAGCGCCTAGCCCTTTAAAAGGAAAAAAAGTCATTTCAAGTGAGATGAATAAGGAACAAGTAAGGCAATTTGTTAAAGATGCTTATGAATATGGATTTAAAGTAATGACTGAGTTAGATGAAAAGACCTTATCAAAAGAATTTAATTGGAATGGTG
>ERZ650308.176-NODE-176-length-36394-cov-6.694130_pt1 | contig 36394 bp, 55 predicted proteins | sample MGYA00376244_ERZ650308 | MGnify/ENA primary metagenome ERZ650308 (study PRJEB26733, sample SAMN07839295) | wastewater metagenome | biome: small river; feature: stream; material: water | place: USA: North Carolina | collected 2016-04-26 ... | reverse complement strand
GTGCTCTTCCGATCTCGTTGCGCGTGACCCGCGTTTTGAAGGGCTGGGGAGTACCTTTTTCATGCGGAGGTCACCCCCTCAAGGGCGGCGCGCTCGGCATCCAGGTTGCGGTGGGTTGCATGGCCGGTGGTGAAGCTCTTAGGGAAGCGCCGCTTGAGCTTGTCCACATTGCTCTTGCACGCATCATCAATGGTGATGCCGATCGCTTCACATGCCACGGCGATGTACCACATCAGGTCGCCCAGCTCCTCCTTTACATTCACCTCATCAATCGGCGCGCCATAGAATGCACGGCGCTTGATCGCATCCAGCAACTCGCCCGCCTCGGTGCATAAGCCCATGGCCGCATGGATCAGGTGAGGGTTAACCTCATTCACAAAGCTCACGTGCGAGAGGGTGCGCAATGCATCCTTTTGATAGGTTGATAGTGTGGTGCTGGTCATACGGTCATCCCCTGTTGCAGTTTATCAAACATCTTCTCATTCATACCCCGCACCACATTGCCCACGTGGGTGGTGGATAGGTGGCTGTAGCGCTTCACCATGTCATAGCTCTTATGGCCAAGCGCCTCGGCGATATCGCTCGGGCTTGCCCCATTCATGGCGAGGTAGGATGCATTGGTGTGCCTGAGGTCATGAAAGCGGAAATCCTCCACGCCCGCGCGCTTCAATGCCCGCCGCCACTCCACTTCAATATTGATCGGCGCGCGCCGCCGGGCGCTGAATAGCATGGGGGAGATGGTGGGCTTGGCCATGTACTCGCGCAGGCATTCGCACAAATGCTCACATAGATAGAGCTGGCGGTTATCCCCGTTCTTCGTGTCATAGGCCACGGCCACCCGGCGGGTTAAGTCCACATCCTTACGGCGCATCTTGAGTATCTCGCCCTTGCGCGCGCCAGTGCATAACGCAAACAACACAATGGCATAGAGCGGTTTGCGGGTTTCGGCGCGGCATGCATCCAGCAAACGCACCAGCTCGGCATCGGTGAGGTAGCGCGCGCGGCCGCGCGGCTCGGGCGGTTTGCTGATTTTGCTTATGGGGTTAGTGCTGATCCAGCCCCACTCTTTAATGGCGGTGTTGATGACGTGGTTAAGCGCGGCGAGGTAGCGGTTGACGGTCGCGGGTGAGCGGCGCACGCGCCCGCCTGCCAATAGCTCATCCTTGCAATCATTGATGAGGAAGGGCGTGAGGTTGATCAGCCGCACCTCATTCAGGCGGCGCGCCCACCACTCGAGCTGGCGGCGCTGGGCGGCAATGGTGCCCGCATTATCGGTTTTGGTGGTGAGCACGGTTTTGATGTAGCGCTCGATCATTTCGCGGGCGGTGTATTTGCGCGCCAGCATATCGTGCCCATACCTGCCCAGCCGCATATCGGTTTCCAGTGAGGTTGCCCAGGCGCGCGCATCGGCCAGTTTTTCAAAACTGGCGGTGCGTTGCGGGTTGCCCCTCACCTTCACCTTGGCACGGTAGGTGATTTTGCCGGATGCAGCGGTGCGTTTCTCAATGTGTGCCATCACATCACCCCGCTGGCTTCAATGAAGGCGGCCGCGACTTGCGCGACGATAGCGTTACCGTATCCGCGCAGCTTTCCCACGCGGTTGGGTACCCCATGAGCCAGCAAACAAAGGCCGGGTTTAACTGGCCGGTGTTTCCCGTCTGGGCAGGCGATCCACTCGAGGGGATCACCCTCGGGAGTTGATCTAATCGGCTTTTGCCATCCTTGCGCTGGGCAGTCATCCCCTGCGAATCCTTCCAATCGCGCGAGGCTGGGGTTGGCCACATACTTGGGTTGACTTGTTCCCTCAGGTTCGAGGGTGCGGTGCGTCCCTTGCGCGCCCTCTTGTTGCCATACATGGCTTGCATCGCTTCCACTGAGCGGTCGCCCATGCCATCCATCGTGTTTGGCGTTGCCCATAGGGCTATCGCCTGGCTTGAAAGGCTCGGTGACTTCCCCCGCGCCATTTCCGCCAATGCCCCCTCCGGTGAGCGGATATCCTTGTCGCCTTCCGAGGCTTTCGGCGTTGCCCATAACGCCACCATTTGATTGAGCGGGATGCCCGTATCGTGCGGCCTCGGTGGCTTGTTTCCCCTGCGGTAATCGTTTGCTGTTGCCGTCGGCCACAAACCACAATCGGTCGCGGCGGTGCGGTCGGCCGACACTGCAAGCTGGCAATACTGCCGCCGCGCAGGCGTAGTTTTCCGCTTCCAGATCTGTGGCCACATCATCCCACCAGCCTGCGGCAATCGCGCTTGCAACTTGCTCGCCATAGATTGTTGCAGGGCGACACTCGCGGATGAGCCTAAACCAATGCGGCCATAGGTGGCGCTCATCCGATTGCTTGGATTTTTTTCCGGCGGCGCTGAATGGTTGGCATGGGCAACTTCCTGACCAAACAGGTCGCGCATCATCCCACCCGGCGAGCCGAAAGGCGTATGACCAGCCGCCAATCCCGGCGAAGAAATGGCATTGTGTGTATCCGCGCAGGTCATCGGGTTGCACCTCGATGATACTGCGCTCGTCCACATCCCCCGGCGCGATGTGCCCGCCCGCGATCAGGTTGCGAAGCCACGCGGCGGCAAAGGGGTCGAACTCGTTGTAATAAGCGGCCATTCACTAGGCCGCCTCGCGCGCATCAAACATATCCAGTTGTGCCCGCTTGCCGGAGAGATAGGCCGCCGCCTCATATTCCAGCAAATTCAGCGCCAACAATCCTTCCGCTGGCACCACCGGCACGGTGGAGCTTTCGCTCGGCTTGGTGTAGGGCAGGTGCGGGGTGTTAAAGAAAAACGGCGAGTTGGTGGAGGTGAGATTGATCCACCCGCTGATCACCACGCCCTTGGCATCATCCTTGCCATAGCTCAGGCTCACCCCGCCCACGTGAAAGCTGTTGCGGGCATAATCCTCGGGCAAGCCGAGCATGAGGCGCGCATAGAGCGCCACCCTAGCCATGGCCTCGGTAAAATCAGAGTGGGGCGAATCCGCGCTTTTGAAAACCACATCGCGGGAGTTGTTTTCGTCCATTTTCTCCTCAAGGTGAAGGATCACACCGCCGCCATTGATTTTGATTTTGGTGAAGCGACTGCCCACCGGCAAGGGGTTATAGGCGGGCGAATCAAACAAGGTTTCGCCACTCACCTGATCCTCGCCACCACCCGGCGTGATTTTGGTGATGAGCGCTTGCTCAGCTTCCTTCGCGCAGCTTTCCGCCATCATTTCCGCGACGGTCTTTTTTGCCTTGCCGCCGTTGCTGGCTGGCGCGTTTCCTGTGTTTTTTGCTTGTGTCATAAAAACCTCTCCAAGTGTGTCCCAATGTTGCCCGATGAGGTGATTGTCATTCTTTTGTGTGGGGCGCGGGAGTGGGTTTTTTTGGTTTTTCCATCAAGTGAGGGGAAATCCTGTAGTGATTTTTGCGCATGGTTTTGAATAAACGAATGAATCCGCCAAAATAAAAAACGCGCGGCCATGGGGGCGGTTTTTTCTGTTAAGATTTACCGGCGGGGGTGGTTAATGCACGCGCGGGCAGATCAGTGGCCGATCAATTTCGGCAAGCGGCAATGCATAACTGGTGAGGGCAGGGGTAATGCTCGAGCATGCTCAAGCGGCCATAAAAAAGCCCGCCAGCGATACACTGGCGGGCAAGCTGCGGCTCCACGTAGTATGGGGTGTGAGGCGTGCCGTAGTGGTAATGTCCAGGGTCATAACGCCTGAAACCTATGCGCGCCTCACGCCCCATAGAGCGGGTGGCAATGAGGGTGTTGTGGGGTGGCGCACTCGGCAACACACCACCCCACGGCCACCCTCTCGCGGGCGGGCGAGAGAATGGCCAAAACCGGCGGAGAGGTTACGCCGCGGGTTGTGTCGTCGGGAGGTAGGTCGCGCCCACGAGCTGAGCGAATGCCGCCAGCAATGCCGCCGATGCGTTCCCGGTGGGGGTGATGGTCATAAACACATAGCGCTTGGTGGGATACACCAGAATTTTGCGCACTTCGTTATCATCATCAAACTGGAAACCGGCCAGCGTGGTGGTGCCCACCATATTGGCATCGGCCACACCGGTCGCGCCGGAGGTTTGGTTGGCATCGTTCTCGCTCACCGTTACGGCGAAAGTCACATCCGCATCCGCAATGCTACCAGCGAGAATGCCAAACATGACGCCCTTATAGCCCTGGGTGTCGATGATTTGCGTCACCTGCGCGGTGTTATCGGAAACGGAAACCGGGCTAAGCGCGCGCTTGAGCACCGTGTTGTTATAGATATCGGTCATGGTAGTGGCTCCTTGAATGGGTTAAGACAATCGCCCTAAGCGATGCCTTATCATCCGCTAAAATAGCATTCAGCGGGAGGGGGGTTTTGCGGTCGCGAGTGCCTGATCGAGGCGTTTTTTGAAATGCACCGAAAACCGCCGCTTCACCACTTTCTCGATCACCTCATAAATATGCCAGCGGCGGGGCACATACGCGGTGGGGGTGAGGATCCACAACACTTGCAAGGGGTAGCGTTTTTTGCCTTTGCGCCGCGCGATAATCTCGTGGCCTGACTTGGTGGTGGTTTTAAACACGTTGCTGCGCTCACGCATCATGCGCTTGGCACCGCTCGAAGTGCGGTATTTGCGGGGCACGGCGGGCAGGGGCACGGCAAGGTTTTTGCCGGATTTTGTTTTCTTAATGCCGCCATCTTTTTGCCGCTGGGCGAAGTAAACATCCGTAAACACGCGGCTGTGGAGGTTTTTTTTATTTGAGAATTTCACCTTGATGCCGGTGGGCTGTTGTTTCAGCCACCAGCGCTTGAGATTTTTAAACACCGATTGCAGGTTTTTCACCACTGAATCCTGCGCATCCACCGCCACGTCATTGATCGCGCGCGAAGCGGCATAAGGCACCTGGTCACGCTGCACATGGTCGAGCCATTGGGTGAATTCGCGGATGTTGCTATCGACGCGGATTTCCATGGTGATTAGAATTTTCCTTGTTTTTTTAGGCAAGCGATCATGCGCTCAGGGGTCATGCCAGGCACATCACTGGCACGAAAACGCACGGTTCCATACATCCAATAACGGATAATTGGTACAGTGCCGAGATACAATCCGGGGGAGTATGGCCCGCAGGTGATAAAATCGGTTCCATAGTCATCGGTGTATCCATAAGGGCCCGTATAATCAATCACCAGCCGTGGGCGCGCACCTTCTATGCATTCCCATAATTTTACAAATGGGCTTTGTGTTCCCATGCGCAAGTTGAACACCGTGTAAATCCATGTATTTGTGGGTGGTTTTTCATGCACATAGCGCAAGATGGCTTGCTCGTTATTGTTTAGAATCTCATGAAGCATAAACCAGTTATTAGGCGGCGGGTCTGGATAGTCGCCCGATCTTTGCGTGTTTGGCGCACAAATATAGCCCGCAATACTTGGTTTGTGGTCATTGTTATACGATGTATCGTGCCACTGGTACCAATGCACATAATCACCCGCGGTGACGCTTGCCCAATCAATCGCACTGTCCAGCCTTACCGCCTGAATGCCCCACATTTCCGTCCCGTATGGCACCAGATTGTTTTGTGCGTTTGATGTGCGAAACTCTCTCCGCCTGCGCCCCGATGCGGTGGCATTAGCGGCACCGGATGCCCATAATTTTGTGCGATCCCACTCACATTTCCAAACCATATTCCCACTGCCAGCCGGGTCACTGACCCGCTCAATAACGCGCGATGATCCGCCACCGGCGGAATTTGGAATGTCGATATAATCTGGGCTTGGCTCATTTTCCATCGTGATGGTTGAGTCGCCAGTTGAAGCAAACCAGCTTTGCGAGGCGATCACATGGGTGCCGCCGGTGTCTTTTCGCTTAAATGGGCTTGCCGATCCATAGTTAGCCGAATCCATTGGCCTATCGGCCAAAATGCGGCTTTCCCATGCCCCGTCGCGAATATGGAAAGGATTAAATTTTCGCGCGTAAGCTCCGCCGCCTGGCGTGTTTATATCTTCCACGTAAAGATGTAAATTTAATGGATCGGGATAAATTGCCATTATGATGCCACCATGCTTTTAGGAAATTCCCTTTTTGAATTCCAAAGGTCATTTGCAATGGTAATAATGCGGTTTGGATCATACGAGGAAAATCTGGCCACGCATAAATTACCAAGGCGCCCAGTTCCACTGCCATTTCCATAAAGTAACGCATAATTTCCTATGGTGGTTGCACCTCCCGCCGTCCACCCGCTGGTGGGGCGTCCACCGATACTCAGGCCAGCATGACCGGATAAACCATTGCGACCGGGGTTTGCCGTTGCGCCACCCGCGCGCAGGTCAATAGTTGTGCTATCGCCACCATCTTCCCAGCCTGAATCTACCTCAGAACGTCGATATAGGCGCGCGATGGCGGTAGTGGCTGTTATCATACGAAGGCTTAACACATAGGCGCAATGCTGGCCAGCCGATGGAAACACCGCGGTGGATCCCCACGTGTAAGAGTTGCTACTCCCGCCAATGCCGCGCCATGAAAATAACAAGCGACGGGTGCTATTGCATTGCACGCCGATATTTCCATAGGTGGTGTTATCCTGCCCATACACCCAAAGCGCACCGTTTCCACTTGGGGTGTTCATTTGCAGCTCTTGCGCTACAATAATTTCTGTGCCGATTGGCGCGCCGATCAATGTCATCACCGCATCAAGATTCACGCTGTTGCCACTGTTATAAATGTCCGTGGTGTTTGCGGTTGGAAATGTATAAAAACCTTGAGTTGTAAAGTTTCCGGTCGCGCCGGATGCGGGGGTGAGGTTTGGTAAACTTGTGAGCGCTGAATTAGCGTTGCCATGCAATGGCCACCACGCATGTTTGCTTGGGATGATGAGGGGATAATGATTGTTTTGGTTTAGTCTGGCATTTCTAATGAGTGGCATCTAAACCCCCTGGAATCCAGTGATAATGATATCACGATAGCGCTTGTTTGTGCCTGCCCCCACATAAGCTGATCCTATAAGCACCTGCAAATATTTAACATTATCTGTTCCTGACCACACAGCCTTTGCGGCTTGCGACGCCGTTGCCGTGGCACCGGATGCCTCGGTGTAGCTAGCTCCACCTTTACGCGCCAAATAGAAATTCGTAAGTCCGTTGGCAAAATAAAACTCATACACAGCACCATCCGCCGTTGCGCCAAGGATGGCCGTTTTAATCACGTCGGCATTAGAATCGGCGGCAGCAAGTCTAGCGCTTGCTATGGCAACATCCCCACTGCCATCACCCGCGTTTGAAGTAAAAATAATCTCGGCATGATTGGCATCACTTCCCTCATCAATCGTGATGCGCTGCAATAATGCGCCACCTATGGTTGGCTCAATAGCATTTCCCGCCGTTTGCAACAGTGACACATAAGGCACCAAAGCATCCTTTAGCGACTTGTAAGTCACTTTTTTAACCGTGCCGGTGGGGTGATCGCTGCGGTCGCTTACATCAACTATCTGGATCAGGTCTTTATCGGAAATTGCCGTGTACGGTAATTCCAAAACCCCGTTATCTGTTAACCTTTCAAACATAAACTGATCCTCTCAAAATGCTTAATGTAATTTAAGGCAATAATTGTACATCGGGCAGGGTATAATTGGCCTAGGTAGGAATGCTCAGCGGTCTATTTTGTGACACAATCCGCCACCATTGTGGGCGCGTCACCACCTCAATAGATCCAGCGGTGACACGCGCGGCGAGTCCGGCGCAAAAATCATCAAAAGCTTGCGCGTTTTGTTGTGTTCCACTGGCTCCGCTGGCAAGGATATCATGAAAATGAAACGCCTGTGATGCGCCACGAGAAATGGCAAGGTCCACCTGGGCTAACAAGGTGGCCGCGCCACCACTGCCAACACCACTTATGCCACCACTGCCACTCGGCATGGTCATCGCTTGATCGCCTATTCCGAAACGCTCATACGATGTATCATTTTGCGTGGTGCGCATTGAGCGCATGCCCGCTGCTGAAAATGCGGCGGCGGTCGCATCGCTGGGCGGGCCACCGTTTGTGTTCCATAGCCCATTTGTCCAGCATCCATGCAACTCACTGCCATCCGCCGCGAGGCCCGATGATAAAAGATATTGCCTTCCAACATTGAGCGCATCCACCGAGGTCACCTGGTTGGTGAAAATAGTGAGGCTGTCATCCGGGGTTGAATCCACACACATTGCCCAGCCATTGGCTTTCATTTCCACCAGGTTGGCAAAGGTCATTCGATTGGTGCCACCTACATAAGTTGATGGCACATAAATATTGCCCACTAATCCACGTGATTTCATGCTTTGAAACGCATAGTTATATTGATTCACATGCAAATCATCAAAACCAAGGATGATGTAAGTTTTTCCAGCCGCGTTGTAATAAACCGGGCCAAAACCAACGGTGGTCACTCCGGTGTTGCCCACAAGCTGGCAATATAGCTGCACTTGCCGTGTGCTGGGGGTTGTATCAGCAAAAAATGTGGGGAATTCGCTAACATTCCACGAGTGCCATTTTATCCCGCGCCGGTAAAACGGCGTGCTTGCACTATCGTTGCGCGATACAAACTCACTAGCACCCAAACGCAATCCCAAACCTGAATTCATGCCGCTCACATTGAACGCCGCAGCGATCACCCCAAGCCCATTGCCTGGATAGGAAAGTGCCGTTGTTCGCGTGCAGGTCATGGTGGTGGTATTGGCCGAGGCGCTGGCAATCTGTACCCTTCCACCCGCGGCATTGGCGGCCACTGTACTGCCAGAGCCGCCTGAAACCCCTAGCGTGTAATTGGTGTGGCTTTGATAATCATCAAGCAACACGGGGTTTTGATTATAGTTTTGATTGCCCGATATAGAATCCTTGAGCGTTTTATAAGTGATTTTTTTTAATGTGCCGGTTACGTGATCCGTAGGGTCACTAATATCCACAATCCCAATCAAATCCCTGTCATTCAGCCGCGACGCTTGCAACTCGCTGACGCTGTTGTCTGTTAGTCTGTCTGCCATAAAAACCCCACCTTGTTGCGGTAATTGTGTGGTCTTTATAGCGTTTCCGGTAGGTGCTATTTTGCACTCACCATCCAGCGTTCATAATCGCGCATATATTCCCACTCGGCTGAGGTGCGATCCTCGGGGTGTTTTTTGCTGATACTGATATACACCGCCCGCTCGAACGGCGGCTTGTTGCCGCGCTCGATAATGGCGAGGATATCGGCCGGCAATGGAAATTCCTTGTAATGCCGCAGGTGGAAAGCGAAGGCTTGTTCGATCCGCTCAATGGGATAATCCGCGAGCGTGATGCGAAACGCCTTGCGAATATTGGCGGCCGCCTCCGGCTCGCGGCCATAGAGCGGGAAAATATCGAAGCATTGCGCCAGCAAGTTCGAGAGTTTCTTGATCCCCTCGGCATCGCTATGCAGGGCAATCGCCGGGGGTGCGCTGTTGCTCAAGCTCGCTGATTGTGTCATCGACAAGGGCTTGCTTAAACCGCTCGGATTTACTTGGGCGATGACGGTTTGCGTGAGCGTGGCCAGCGGTTGCATGGGTGTTTCCTTTCGGCATGGGGGTGGTGCGGGTGTGGATTGAATCAGCGATGGATTGCGTGAAATACCCAAGGCTTCGCGGTGGCCGGTCACGGCGGGTGGCGATCAGCCGCTCGACCACCGGATAGATATCCACCTCCGGGATTGCCCCCGCCGCGAGCCATGCATGCACCGGCCCGCCGCTGTAGGGGATCGGCGCGGCAATGATCTCGGTGACGCGGGAATAGACTTTCGCAAAATCCGGTTTCGGTTTTTCCGGCGCATCCGCATGCATGCGCGTTTCCCTACTCCCTTCCATTAACTTAGGATCATTACGGTGTAGTGGCTGGGCTACAGGGGGGGTCACTGAGCCACTACAGGGGGGTGTAGTGGATTGACTACAGGGGGGCAGTGAATCCACTACAGGGGGTAGTTCCTGCGTCATTGGCACGGTGAAATCAAGCTGGCCTTGTTCGCTGGGCGCATCAAACAAAATGCGGTATTCATTGCTGGTTTGCCCGCCATCCTCGCGGAAACGCTCCCGCGCCTCGATATAGCCACACGTGACCAGCTTGGCCAGCGCATCACTCACCGAGGTGCGGTGGGCATTGATCATTTCACCGATGGTGCGGGTGGAGGGAAAGCTCCACCCGGTTTTGTCGCCAAACATGCCCAGGGCATTCAGCACCATGATATCGGTGCGGTTAAGGCGCTTATCCCCCAGCGCACGCGCCGGGATGATGCAAAAACGGGCGTTTGTCATTTAAGCCTCGCCATCCGCAACAGGGCAATCACCCCACCCAGCGTCATCCATACGATGCACGCCAGCACCAGCACCGCGAGGATGATGGCAATGGGTGCCCAAAGCGGTGCCATCAATAATGTCCAGCTAACAGCAATGATGCCATCGAGTTTCAAGCCCACCACCAGCGCCACATAGGCCACGGTGAGGCTGGAAATGGCCTGCACGGGGTTGGTTTTTTCTGGGTTTATCCGTTTCATATTGCACGCCCTTTGCGTTTGGGTTTTGGTGGGGGAAGGCACGCGGCCAGATCGCCGGGTCGAGGCACGTTTTCTGCCACCCAATGGCCTATGGGCACATCGGTTTCCGCCTCCTCATAAAGCTGCTCAAGCGGTTGTTTTAGCTCAAGCCGAGGGAGTGGTTCTTTATAATAGCGCGCGCCTTTTTTTATAATGTCCGGGCACGGGTTTGGATCATCAATCAGCTCATCGAGAAATAGCCTGTTCATGGCGCTCCCTTTCCTTGGTGGTGCGGATGGCGTTGCCGATCAGATAAAGCCCCACACCAATGGTGGCTAAAATCGCGGCAATGCTGGCGCTTTCTATGGTGCCGGTGGTGAAGCTGGGGCGGGTCATGGTGCTGGCCTTTCCAGTTCATTGGCCGCCCACACGAGGGCGCCCACAATGGCCTTGGTTTCCTTCACCGCCTCGGGTGATTGCAGGCTATTGGCCAGCCCATTGAGCACCAGCGCGCCTTTCTTAATCGCCAAAATACTGAGCTTGCGTTGCAAGGCGGCAACCTCTTCGTTTGGGTGGGGTCTGATCATGCTTTTTGCCTTTCTTCAAATGCTAGGGTGGAGTGGTGGGTGGGGTGCTGCACCACCGCCGGTGGCGGCGGGGTCATAAACCGGTCGAGCTGCTCAAAATTCGAGAAACCCCGCGCGCGGGCATATTCATGCATCACCGCGATCACAATATGCGCATCCATGGCGCGATCCTCGAGCACTGAGCTATAAATCGCATTGCAGCGCACGCCATAAGAGGCCTCGGCCAGGCGCTTCACTAGGGTTTCAATGGTCATGGCCGCCCCCGTTAAGCACATCCAGCTCCGCCTGCGAAACCAGCCGCCGCCGCTCCACCGCTGGGGTGCGGCGCTCCAGCACATAAGGCGGGGTCATACGCTCCTCGATCCCCACATCAATATGGCGCCGGTCGCGCCCACGTTTCACATAGGGGGAAGCCCCGCCTAGCTGGTTTTCTACGTCCTGATTCATGGTTGCCCCCGTTGGTTGATGGTGTGGTTTTCCCTTGATCCATTCGCGCAGCGAAATGCGGATTGCCGGAAAGTCGCGCGAGAAATCCATGCGCGGCAAATGGTTGACGGTGAAAAACGCGGCGGTGCATTTGAACCGGCACCATTCAATGTCACCCGCGAGGGTGCATGCGCCATAGAGTTTCATGGGAGAATCCTTCCCCATGGCGAGCAAAGCGCCGCCATGGTTTGTGCGTGGGTAATTTCGAGGAAATCGCTTAGCCATTCATGCCAAAGTGATTTTGTTGCGAGACGCTGATGGCGGCCATTGGCTTCACGCTCGGCATCATCAATCAGTTGTGTGGTGTTGATCATGCTTCCCCGCCTTCCTGCGCCTTGGTGAGAAACGGGATCACGTCGCCGGATTTGCGGTTAAAAATGAAATCCGCAATCACCTCGGCATCACCGAGGATGCGGCCAAGGTCGCGGGTATAACGGTTGTGCTTGATCGAGAGGTCGACCGCCGCATGGCGGATCCAATCCTCATGTTCTTTTGCATAGTCATCGAGGGGCATCATGGGCGCGCCTCCATTAACTCATTGTAATTGTAACGCTTGCCCAGCGCTTCGCGGATGGTGATCTCGCGCTCACTCACGCCATAAATTTTATCGTCGAAAATCATCACCTCGCGCGGGATGCGCAGGTTGCCCAGCACAAACGCCACACCGTCACGCGAGAGCATCCACTGGCCGCTGGTTTTGGTGTGCGGGTCAGTGTTGATGCCGGAATGAATGAGCCCCCAATATTTTGCTTTGCTGAAATCCCCCGCGCCGGAAACGCCCTTGAGGATGAGGCGGCTCGCATGCACATATTCATGCGCTCCGCCCAGCGAATAAAGGCGGATGAGTTGCGCCGCCATGCTCGCATGAAACAAGCGCCGGTATAGTTGCGCGTGCCTGGTGCAGGTGGGGCAGGGGAAATGCTCACCCGCCTTGAGCCGGTGCATGAAATCCGCCGCCACCGCCGCCTGATCAAAAAATAGCTGACCTTGCATTGAAACCGCCCTTAAAAAACAAACTCCAGTTGCGCCCAGCGTTTCGCAAAGCGCCGGTGCTTTGCTGAAATGCGTGCCGAGTGGGATTGACCTGTGCCGAGGTTGATGGAAAATGGATCCGCATCGCTTTCGCGTTGTGGGGCATCGCCCGCGCGCCAAACAAAACCGCGCGTGTGGGCAGTGCGGATGCGCTGGCGCATATGCTCCGGATCAAATCCGGCAAGCTCACACACCATGCTGAAATCGCTTTTTTCCTCAAGCAACCAGTGCAGGGCCGTGTGGCGGATGTATTCGTATTCCTGCTTGTTGCTTTTGCTTTTGGCATCCATGATGGCTTGTGCAAATACGGCGCGCCATAGGGCAGTGCGCGGATCGGTGTCGTGTTCAAGCTCGGCCACATCCGGGCAATAGGAATTGCGCGCATGGTGCGGCCGCGCGGTAATGTTTTGGGGCTTGCTGCCAGCGGCATGCCCGGCTGGTAAGCGTTTAATGGCATGGTTTCTGCGCCGCTTTTTTGTCATGGGATCTCACACTGGTTGAAAGTTCCCCGGCAAAGCGCTCGGCCTCCTTACGGGTTGGAAAAAAATCCTGAGGCTTGCCGCCTTGCATCACGGCAAAGGCCATATTCATTTCGCACCATTCCACGCTGATCCCGTCGCCATCCTCAGGATCGGCGCTAGCGGCGGCATGGTTTTGCAGGGCGCTAAGTAATTCGCCCGAGAGTTGCTCGAGGTAATTCTGGGCGGCAAATACGGTGCCCGGCTTACTGAGGTTGATGGCGTGGGCGCGCAGGCACATCGCGATTTTTTCAACATAGCTGGTGGAAAACGAAACGGTGCTCATGAATGGCCGCCTTTCTCGCGCAGGTGTGTTTCCACATCATCCAGCGCCTCGAGGGCGCTTCTAAACTCGCTAATGCTGGGGGCGGGGCTATAGCTATGCACCCGGCTAAGCATTGCGCGATCCAAAATGCGGCGCGCAAAGGCCAGCTTTGAAGTGGGGGTGAATACGGCAATCGGGTTGCTGGTCATGCCACGGCCTCATGAGGTGGGGTTGCTTCCATGAAAAACCCGCACCCGCGCGCGCCATAGCGTTGCTCGTGCATCCAATATTGCTGGATAGGCTCGGGCTTGGTGCCGCTGGCCTCATGCCGCTTGCATTGGGTGCGCACCGGGCAGGTGGGGTTTTTGCACATCGAGAAATCGGCCATGGCTATGCACCTCCACAGCCGGGGCCAATCTCATCGCCGCGGGCATCACCCTCGGGCACGCCAATGAATTCGCGCCAGTGCTTCCAGCCATCGCGGCAAAGGAAACCCCACTCGCGGATTTTCGGGCCCGTGATAAAAAGTGACCAGCAAGGGGCAGAGAAATTGCCTTTATCCCATGAATCCCACTTTTTAACGTATTGCAGTTGCAGGCGATGTGCGGCGGTGGCACGGCGGAAAACTACGCTGCCAGGTTTGCGCCAGTGGGTTGCATCAGGGGTGATTTCAAAATAGCCACCCTTGAGAATAATCGACACATTCCACCACGGGTGGTCATGCAAGGCGCGGTCATCATCGCTGCGCAAAATCTGGTGCAGGTATATGTTGAAAAACCGGTTGCGCGGGATAATCCACCAGCGGCGCAAATAAGGCGCGGCGGGATCACCGATCACAAAATCTGGCGCGCGGCGGATCATTTCGCCCCCCACGCATGCTGGATGAGGAAGCAATCGCCGGTGGTGCGGTTGCACTCCGGGAAAAACAGGAAATTGATCAGCGTCACCTCGGCCACCGCAAAGGCTAACAGGCACGCCACTACGGTGATCACCCCCTCGCGAAGGGTGCGCCGTGGGCGTGCCTGCCGCCTTGCCGAGGCTTGAGCTGTTTTTGTGGATGTTGCCCGCCGCGGCGCATGACTGCCCGCCGTGCGATAGGCGCGGCCGAAACTCACCACACTGCCCGGTTTGAAAGTTAACTGCACCATGATCCGCCCCCATTGGTTTTGTTATGGGGGAATGATTCCAAAATAGAAACAAACGGTCAATAAAAAAGTTTCTAGTAAAGAAACCTTAGGCGCGGCCTAGCATTGCGCGGTGGATGATGATCCTGCCAACTTACTTTTGTTGCATTTTTGTCGCGATTATTCGCTGGGGGTGGTGAGCACGCGCGCATACTTAACGCGCTTTTTGCCCACCGTTTCGCGGTGGAAATGTGAATCGCTATGGCACCACATCAAAATCCCCTCGAGGATGCCGAGGATGGTGGGGATAGATGTCCAGCATAGCAACAGATACACCACACCGGAAAACGGTTTATTGAGGTAAAACCGGTGCGCGCCAAACGTGCCGAGCAATACGGCCAGCACAATCGCGGTGTAACGGTTTTTCTTTTTCCCCAGCAACAAAGCCGCACCACTGGTGCTGATCGGCTCACCGCATCCGGGGCAGGCGGTGGCATTGGGGGAAATGGAGCGGGCACAAGCTGGGCAGGCGATCAGGCTCATGCATATTTCCTTTCGATCAATCGCACTTCCTCGTTTTCTTTATCCACAAAGCCCAGCACACCAATGACGCGACCATAGATTTTCCACGCGCGGCCATTGGGGAAAATCGTATCATAGCCCGGCTCAATGCTATAGGGCTCGAAGCGATCCGGGTTGCGCTTATACAGCTTAAAACTGCACTCATGATCGCCGGTGGTGGGGCACTCAATGCACACAATGACGGGCTGGTTGTGTAACTGTTGCGGATTGGTGTCATCAAAATCCACCACCACATACATGCCATCCGGCGCAAGGCGGCTCATGCTGTTGCCGCGCACGCGCAGGGCGCGCAGGCTTGGGCGGCTATCACTGAATTGCACAAAGCCAATGGGCGGCTCATGCAAGGCGGCGAGCAAATCACCGCCTGGCACTTCGCCAATGATCGGGATTTCTTTTAGTTGTGCGTCACTGATTAGCTCAGCCGGTGTGCAATGAAGCGCTTTTGATAGTCGTTCCATCCATATATCATTTAAACGGGCTTTGCCTTGCTCAAGTTTAGAAACCTGACCGCGAATTGTGCCCATTCTTTCAGCTACGGCCTCTTGTGATAGCCCTCGCTTTTCTCTTATGATTTTAATTCTGTTTTTCATAATACCTTGCCATGGCAGCAATGTTGCAGATTTAGAAACATATCAACAGCACCCAATTTTGAAACATTTATTGTTGACTTTATGTTTCAATGATTGAACCATGGGGGTGTGCAAACATTCACATAAGCGATCAATTATGACCACTAGCCCATTCAAGGATAAAGGCATTAAGGCCGCATTTATTAAGGAAAAACTGGCCGTTAGTCGCACCACCGCCCACCGCATTGTAACGGGCGAATGGTTTAAATCCATGCTGCCATTATTCCAGCGCCTCTATGACGTAACCAGCTTAACGCCCAATGATATTTTGGGCATCCATCCCAAGAAAGGCGGCAAGTGATGCAGCTCGATGCAACCATGGATGGTGACCTGGCCGGAGCCATCCGCGCGCTGGCGGCCAGTATTCCCCGCGCGCTCGACAATGATTTGTGGGATGCCGATGACCTCGCGCAATATATGCGCCTGAGCAAAAAAACGGTGCAAACCCACATTATCAGCGTGCAGGGTTTCCCTAATCCCGTGATCCTCGCCACCGGCGGGCGGCGCTGGTTAGCGGCCGAGGTAAAACAATGGGTGTTGCGACGGGGGCGGTGATGGTTTTGGCTAATAGTTACGCGGATATTTTGGCGCAAAAAAATCGCCAGCGTAACGAAACCGATGCACGCCGCCAGCTTATCGAGGATTATCAAACCACAGCAGGAGGGTGGACCAAGGAATTTATTGACCATATTGGCGTGCAATGGCCATTGCGGGCGGGCTGGAAAGAGCAATATATAAGGTCTGGAAAATTGCCAACTTTGCTTCCACCACTCTCGGCAAAATTCCCTAAGAAAATTTGAATCTATAGCCGCTTGGCAATATCCTCGGCCGTGGCGTTGTAATACACCTGCAAACTGCGAATATCACGATGCCCCACCATGCGCGCCAGCTCGAGCACATTCAGCACGCCCGCCAGCCGGGTGATCGCCGTGTGCCTCGCATCATGAAAATGCAAATCCGCAATGCCCGCCAGTTTCACCGTGCGCCGGAATACTGCATCGGCCGTGATCGGTGAGCAGGCAAACACCTGGCCTTTATCCTTGGGGTGCATTTTTTTCAATAGTTCCGCCGCGCGGGGGGAGAGGGGCACATCCCGCCGCTGGCCGTTTTTGGTATCGGGCAGGGTGAGAAATTTGCGCTTGAGCTGAATCAATGCCCAATCAAGCCCATGAATCTCGCCGCGGCGCATGGCGGTTTCCAGTGACAATAAAAGCATCACCGCAATTTCCTGTCGCATGGTGACCACCGGCGCTTTCTCTTCATACCCCAGCGCCAGCAACAGGCGCTTTAACTCATCGGCGCTGATCAGCCGGTCGCGGTGGGGCGGCTCCTTTGGGCGCTTCACATCCCCCATGGGGTTATCCGCGAGCCATTTCCATTGCACCCGCGCCTCGCGCAACACGGCGGAAATCAGGTTAAGGTCACGGTTGATGGTGGCACCGCCGGTAGTTTGGCGGGCAATCCACGCCTGAATATCCTCGCGCCGCAAATCGGCCAGCATGATCGCGGCAATGGGGTCGCGGCCAATCTTTTTGAGGCGCACCCATTCCCACCGTGCGCCCTTGCGCGTGGGGCTCACCTCATGGGCAAACCGTTCCATGGCCTCGCCAAAGCTGCGCGACACAATCAGGCCGGGGGTGCGGCCAAGCTGGTGCTCATATTCCAGCGCCCAGCGCTGCGCCTCGGCCTTGGTGGCAAAGCTGCGCGTGCGCCCCGATCCCTTAATGCGTACCTCGGCCACCCACTTATCCTTGCGCTTGCGTATGTTTGCCATGCCCGCCCCCTAATCCGGTTGCACCATTTCGAGGATTTCCTCGAAATGGTGGCCACGCCAATGCCATTTTCCGGAAATCCATCCGGAAATTTTCCGGAAAGTTGTGTGAATCTATGGGATGATTAGGGCACTTGCATTTTAAAGCAAAGCGCTATAATGAAGGAAATAGGCGAGTTTGTGAATAATTGGGAAATTAAGTTAAGCCTTGTGATTTTAGCTTTGGTGCCCCCGACCGGAAAAAATAAACAAAGTAAAATCACATAGTTAACCATTCTAATCCGGAAATTATCCGGAATGGCAGCGAGGTGATGATGGCAAGGTTGCGCAGTGCGGTGTCCGGTTTTTGTGTCTGGGCGGTTTCCATTTTCCTTGGCCTTGCGTGCTCGGGGCTTGCTTGGCTGATCCCGTTGCTTGATATTCCCCCGGTGCATTTTCTTTATGGGTGCGGGGTGGTGGCAATCATCATGGCGGTGGCTATGCAGTGCGGAGAAATGCGCGAGCTACACGCTTGCAAATAGCTTTCCCTCGGCCGCGCGGCGGCGCACCAGCCCCGGCAATTTACGCCCACCTGCCCACACCCACCGCATCAGTTGTGCGGGCACCGCATCAAATTCTCGGCGATTAATGGCTTGCCTGAGGCTCGAGCGTTGCAGCGCCGCCGCACCGAGGTTGAAAGTGAAACTCACCAGCGCATCAAACTGGTTTTGCGTGAGCGGGGTTTTTATGAGGCGAGCGATCGCACGCTCGGCCACACGCACATCCTGGCGCAATAGTGCCTCGGCCATTTCCTCGGTGATGCCACCCGCAAATTTCTTTGCATCCGCGGCTGTGATGAGGTGCCCAACCCCTATTGTCCAGTAACCGCCGGGGCAAAGGTAGGGCGTGGGGCTGTAGCCTTCAAACGCTTTGATGATCTCTAAACCTTGTTGACTTGTACGCACAAAACATCACCATCTAAGTTATGATAGGTCGGCCAGCAAAACCCATGATTGAGCGTTTTCTTTGCAAAGTGCGGAAAGGCACGGCTTGCGATTGCCATATATGGGCGGGCGCTAAGGATAAAGATGGATATGGGTTTATAAAACGCAAAGATGGAAAGCAGATTCGCGCTCACAGATTTATTTATGAATACACCAATAACCTCACTCTTGAGGAGGGGCAGGTTGTTATGCATACGTGCGACAATCCATGCTGCGTAAACCCAAAACATCTTACTATTGGTACTGTGTTTGATAACACGCATGACATGATTAAGAAGGGTCGCAAAATTGTTTCTCGTGGAAGTAATAATGGAATGGCAATCCTTACAGCGGATCAAGTTGTTAGTATAAAGCGAGATACAAGATTTCATAAAGTTATCGCTGCGGATTATGGAGTAAGCCAATCTACAATTTCCATGATAAAACGTGGGGTTAACTGGTCATACATTTAGCGTTTTTTTGCCATTTGTCGTTGCCCAAACCAGAAAGCGATCACCGCACTGAAAATTCCCACATCCTCTTGCGTCCAGATTGCCGCGATGGCGGCGGCAATGGTTTGCGGGGTTTGCCATGGCAGGCTCGGGTTAACCAGCAACCAGAATTGCGAAATTTTCACCAGCGCATACAGCACAAAAAACGCATAGGTGATGGTGGGGCGCACGCTGGCGGAATAGGCGGCCACCCACTTGCCTTCATTGGCCTGCACATCCACCCGGTAGCTTTCCTGCACTGTCACGGCCTGCGCGGCCATGGCACTCTCGATCGCTTGCTCGAGATTGGCGGCGGCGCGGGTGGCCTCGATCTGGGCTTGCCGCTCGAGCATCGCCAGCTCGTGCGCCTTGTCGCGCTTATCCTGCCATTGCTTGAGAAACTCCGGCACAATGCTGGTGGCAAATCCTAACAGCGCGGATAACAGTGCAATCATAAAACCCTCGATTAACTTTTCAATGCGCTCAAAACAAAGCTGGCCGCCTTAAAGAATGCGGCACCAATCAGCCCGCTTAGCAAAAACAAAACCGCATAGGCGCCCTTGCCCTTGTTCAATGTAGCCATCAGCGTTTCCAACTTCTCATCAATCGAATCAAACCGGCGGCTGGTGGCATCCGAGTGCGCCTTTTGTTGCTCGCGCAGGCCGATGATTTGCTCCTGCACCACGGCGATTTTAATGGCGTTTTCCTGTTCAATCATGCTGCCCCCTTAGAGTGAATACCATTGCGTCGCGGTCACCGCAAAAAACAGGCGGCGCGTGTCTGTCGCGAGCGTGATCGCGGCATTGGCGGCGAGGTTATTAATAGCCCCACCCGTGGCCGGATACACATTCAGCGTGTTGGCTCCGTCATTTGCAACCAGGATAAACTCGCCGGGCTCAGGTGTTGGCAGGCGCACCCCGGTGGAGGCGGCCACGCTCGAAACTTCATTGATGGTTTTTGTGAGGGCGGTGGCGGCGGCCTGATTGGCGCCAGCGGCGGTGATGCCGGTGGCAATGGATTTGAAGGCCACACGGCCGGTCGAGGCCATCATCTTGATCACGTCAAGCCAAGTGCTGCCATCGGCTGAAACCTTGAGAGAAAAATCATCGCTTCCCACATTGCCAAACTCGGCACGACCGGAAAAATTATTCTGAAAAAGCACCGAGGCGGTGTCGCTGGTGCCTTCTTTGTTAATTTTTATCTGTGCATCGCCACTGCCAGAATCGGCGGCATAAACGGCGGTAAAAAGTGCGTAAGGGCTTCGCACGGCCAAGCGGTTGCTGCTATCGGCCGTGGCACCATTGATGCCAAGCTGATTGGCTGTGAGGCCACCTGCCACGCTTGCTGTCCAGTTGGTGCCATCAAACACATAAAGCAGGTTTTCATCATTCACCCAGGTCATCAAACCCTCGCCGGGGGTAATGAAGCGCCACCCGCCATTGTAATAATAGGCAATGCTTTTTTCCTTGCCCAGCCATGCGCCCGTGGCGGTGGCGGCAACAATGTAGCGATCCCCTGCGGTGGGTGAGCCGGGTGGGGTTGCCAGATCCTTATCAATCACCCCGCCACCCACGGCGGCATCCAGAATGGTGATCGCCTCGTTAACCGTCACCTCTTTTTGTGATTGGCCTTGTTCTATCAGCGTGATGCCGAGATTGTTTGTGGTTGCCATTTTATACCGTTGCCTCTCCTGCGACGCCTCGCCCAAAGGTGGTGGATCGCTGGTAAATTTTAACCGTGAGAGAGGCTTGCGGGGAGCCGAAATCAATCACCTGATTTGCGGCGCTATAGCTGGCTGTGGCGCTGGTGAGCGAGCTGATGGTGCGCACTACTGTGGCACCATTCATGATTTCTACGTCATATAGCTCGGTTTCCTCGCCCAGCGGCACATCCACGCCATCCCGCCATTCGCCATTGATGCGGGTGCGGCGCACCCAGGTGAGGGTGAGGTTGCCCCCGCCATCGCGCGCGCCCGCAATATGCACCGGCGAATAAGGGCGCAGGGTTTTGCCGGTATAGATAAACGCGCTTTCATCCGTATTGGCCAGCGTGTCGGTTGTAGTCACTGCCTTATAGTGGCGCATGAGGCCAATGGATCCCGGCGGCATGGCAATTTCCATCAGCGCCCCATCCAGCAAAATAAAATCAGCACCGGGCAGGTGGGTGGTGATCTCATGCTCAGTGCCAAGCCGGCCGCGCAAGAGATTGGAAAGCGTGTAGCGTTTGGAATCGGTGAGCGTGGCGGTTTTGAATTGGATGATTTCATTGCCAATGATGGCGGCGTTGGCACCATTCATGAGCGCGAGATCATTAACGCTCGATAGTTCGCCGTGAAGCATAACCACATCAATGGTGTTGGCCGTGTCAATCACATTGCCGCCAGCCCAGGTGCCAAGCTCATCCAGTAACGTGCCTTTGATGGCTTTGCTGGTGGTGCTTCCAATGGCGGAAAAATTATTGCCGCCAGCCTCGCCACCATCGGCGGATCGGTAAAGCGTCGCCCCCATCCAACTGTCGCCCAGCGCCACAAAAGCGGCGCGCAATACGCCATCCGCGCCGGTGTCATAGGGCAGTGCGGGAAGGTCAAGCAAATAGAGATCGGTTTCGGGGATAGCTACGCCCTGGCCTTCATTGCCGGTGCTTTCGCCGGGCGGCGTGTAAAAATCATAGGTGGATACATCCTCGGCCACTGCGGTGATTTCCTGCGATCCGTTATGGCGCAGGGTGGCGGATTCCACCCGCATTTCATGCGCCACGCCATTCACGTTTACGGTGATGATATCGGCGGGCTCGATGGCGATATATTCAGGAGGCAAGTGCAGGGCGTAACTCACCCGCTGGATCCATGTATTATAGAGGCTAATGTCTGCCACTTGCTTGGCATACTGATCGCCCATCACAATCGGCAAGCTCACGCTAACAATTTCCTTGGCGTTTACCGTTTGGCGCTGTGAAAACTGGGTGTTGCTGGCGTAGTCTTTGGGGCGATTGAGATAGCTGACATTGACGCGGGCGGGCATATCCAATTCCTGCGCACGCTTGATTTCGATGCTTTGGCGGATTCCATCCTTTCCGCCCATGGGCAAAAGTTTATCCTCATCAATGCTTGCAACGGAGCTGCCGCCGCGCGGCACAAAACGGATAATGCCTTCCGTTTCTACCGCATCAAAAAAATAGGCGGATTGCAGCATGCCAATGGCTTCGCGCGCGGTGGTTTGGCTATCAATAATAAAGCCATCCACGGTTTCGGTGAGGCGGCTCACGTCATAATCCGCCGCCGTGAGGCCCACGCGGCGGCATAATTCCGCCACAATGGCGCCTAGCGAAGCGCCGCCTAGCTTGCCATTCACCCAATGGCCGGTGGGATAGAGCAAATAATCCGCCCACACATTGCGCAAATCGGGAAAAAACGGGAAGGGGCGCGCATCCCACGTCCACAAAAACCGGTGGGGCACGAGATCCGCCTTGCCGCTTTCTTGGTTGCGCGCCTCGAGATAATCCTCGGTGGCGTTAATCGCCTCGCGTTGTGCCTGATAATCAATACGCCCGCGACCACCGCGGGGGAATTTGCTTTCGGCGCTGCGCGGATCATAGAACACATTGGGCTGATTGGCCGAGCCATCGGTGGAGGGGAAACCATACTCCGTAAACCACACAGGTTTCAGCTTGGCAGTCCAGCCGGTAGGACTTAAATCCGGATTGGTGTGCGCGCTATTCCACCAATGCTCGAGGTTTTTCCATGCATAGGTGGGATCGCCGCCATAAGAGGTGAGGCCGGTCCGCGCCTCGGCATCGGTGTAGTAATAATCCCACCCTTCACCCTTTTCCCAATATTCAATGATCCGCGGCTCAGTAATCTGGCTTTGCGGCAAATCCGGGGTGATCGGGAAATAAGCATCAATCCCCACAAAATCTATATTTGCATCCGTCCATAACGGGTCTAGGTTATACCATCCGCCGGTGGAGTGATACTCGCTCCAATCCGCGGCATAGCCCACCAGCGGCGTGCCACCGAGATCGGATTGGATCAGCCCGGCGAGGGTTTTAAATTGCGTCACCGCCGGATAGGTGTGCCCGCCTGAATCATAGCTGGTGAGGCCCACCATTTCGGAGCCGATCACAAAGGCGTCAATGTTATCCTTGAGGTTTATGCCGCCCACTGTGAGCTGGGCATAGTGGCGGATAAAGCGGTTGTAACCATTAGCACCGGTGAAAAACGTGGTCACATCCGCGCTGGTGGCGGGGGTGATGCGCCCGCGCCATGGCTTGTCATCCTCGCCCAGCATGGCGCTGGTGGTATCAACCATCAGGAAGGGATAGAGCATCACCGAAAGCCCTTTGGATTTCAGATAGGCGCACACATCCACCACGCTCTTATCCGATGGCGTGCCACCAAAGGTGGGCGTGCCATCGCCAAACTCTTCTACCACCGGGGCGGTGTTGCGGTCATAGCCTGCCACTGACCAGGTGAGGGGGGTGGTAGTGGCCTGCGTTTCGTGATACTCCACCTTGGGGAAAATTTCGGCGAGCCCCGCATCCTTTGATGTGGCATACCATGAAACCGCGACGCCCACCCACTCGAGATTGGGGAAGGCGGCCAACATTTGATCAATGGCAACTTCTACATCCGCGCGGCCTTCATAGGTGTGCAGGTTGATGGCGCTGGCGGTGCCGGTTTGACGGGGCACCCCATTCACATCCGCCACCACGTCATATTTGTTGACGATATCCCGAGAGAGAACAAACTCGCCCGATCCGGGGATCATCATAATGGATTTGATTTTTTCCTCGGTGGAGGGGGAAGTCTGCACTTTGCGCTGCACTTCAAACGTAAAATTGGGGATGCGGTTGCCATAATCCGCCAGCGGCATATCCTCGATCACCACATAGGCGATGCCGCGATAGGCGGGCACATTGCCCGCGCCTTTATAGCGTTCCATGATGGCCGAGGGCAGTTGCGTTTCGCTGCCAAGGAAAACCTCATATTTGCCTTGTGCGGCGGATAGGTCATCCCCGGAAAGTGCTTTCGCATCCGCCCACACGCGCACAATGCTATCCACCGGCCCTTCGCATACGGCAATCGCCATGGTGGCATAATATTGATAGGTGATGGTGGTTTGCGTTACGGTGCCACCGCCGCCACCACCGCCGCCTTTGCCGCCGCCACCGCCGGTGGTGGTGGTGCTGCGGGTTTCCACTTCCTTGATATCGAGCGCCCAGATCACATTGCCTGCAAACCGCGCGAAGCCATAAACATGGGGGATGGCTTCGCCATAGGTCGAGGATTGCACGGCCAGATCCTCAAGCCGCGAGCCCACTTGATCGGGTAAGCGGCTGCTTTTGCTCCCGCCAAAAATTTTCTGATCAATCCGCTTGCCGATAAACCCGCCGATGGCGCCACCAATCTGGCCACCGAAATAATTACCTACGGATGATAATACAATACTAGCCATTTATGCCCCTTCAAAACAATCCACCGGCACGCGATAGGCGGCGATGGTGCGTGTTAACCATGATTTGCCCAGTGACTCCTCGACCACTTTGCCCGCCGCGGAATAAGCGTGGATAAGCGAAAGCCCCTCACCGCTGGGGTGGTTTCCCACGATGCCCACATGCTGGGGCAGGTGGATGATTTTGAATAAAAGCACATCCCCGGCGGCGATGGCATTAAGCGGAATTTCCATCAAATGCGTTTCAAGCGTGTGGCGCAGGCGTTGGCTGTTAGGGTCGGGCGCATAATCGGTGCGATCGAAACTGGGGAATGTAAGGCGGCGCCCCGCCGCGTCGCGCGCGGGCGAGGTGGCGCCAGCGCCATGCAACACACCAAGCACCATGCCAATGCAATCGCATCCAACGTGCTTTTTGCGGCCTTGGTGGTGCCACGGCGTGCCGATCCATGCGCGCGCCTCATTCACAATGCGGGATGCAGTATCCACTAGCGCAACTCCGCCGTGCCTGCGGTTTGCATAATGGCATCCACGCCCGGCACATCCGGGAAGCCACGAAAATTGATGAGGTTATTGAATTTCGCCGCGCAGGTAGCGGCGGTTTTATCGCAGCCGCTTTTGATGGTGATGGTGTCACCCACCTGAATGGTGTTTGGCATGGGCAAACAAAGCGTGACCTTGGTGGAATCAAACTCTTTGATTTCCATGCGCAGGTCATCATTGTCCCCGCTTGTAAATAACACCTCACCGCCGGTGAAAAATCCCGCATCCTGGGTGAGGGCGCTGGCCTTAAACTGGGCCCGGCTGATGACCTCGGTGATGGTGGCCGTAAACGTGAAGGCGGTGAGGTCTTTGCCGCATCGCGCATCACCCAGAATGGCGTTGCAGCTTGGGGCATAAACCTCGCCAATGCGCTGTTGCAAATGCTGGGTGAGGCTGCGCAATTCTGCCACAAAGCCCGCGCGCGCAATCCTTACTTCACCCATGCGGCCGCGCTTCACATAAATTTTGCCATCCCCGAGGCTTTCATAATTCACCATGAAAATTTCAACCTCGGCATAGTCATATTTGCCGTTAAGCACATCGGCCTCAGTAATGTCCCCGCTATTGAGGATCCCATCCAGCTCGAGATTGTCCACCGACAAATCGGCTTTTGATTCCACGGTGCTGGCTTTGAATCCTGTGGCGCATTTATACACCAGCGCATCCACCGTTAGGTCAGCGTCATGATCGGTGAAGCCCATTTCCACCCCGTCCTTGCGGATCAGGTGCCAGCATGTGCAAAGCGTGGTTGCTTGGCCGGCAACATGGGCTTGCATGGCGGGGCTAAGATTTCTCATACGCGCAGCTCCACCACGGGAATGGATGACCAGCCGCCTACGCCATAGCTTTCAAGGTTGATTTCCATTTGATCGGTATCAAAACGCACCGGCACATCAAACTGGAAATTGGCAGTGACCACCACGCCAGCCGAAGGCGCCACGCTAAACGTCACCACGCCGGTGGTGGTGTTCACCGTCCAGCCCGTGGCTTGCAACACGCCATCCTTGTAAATTTGCACGGTGCCCAAAACGGGCTTTTTAATGGTGCGATCCACGGTCACCGCGCCGCTGGTGTAGCTTTTCACGAGCTGAAAGGTGGTGGTGGTGCCATTGCCGGTGCCAATGATCTGGTTACTGGCCTGATAATCGCTCCAGTCTTTGAAGCGAAAGCCAATAGCCTTCCCGCGCCGCGCACGAAAAAATGCAATAAGCGCATCAAGCTGTGACTGGGTTTTTACCCCGTGGCTAACATTCCACTGCCCGCGGGATTGGCTCCAGTTGATATTGCGTTGCTCCCACCCGCCAAAGGTTTCCGTCACATCGGTGGAATACATCGGGCCGCCGGTCGCGCCGTAAGAGATATCCGGGGGGAATTGTGTTTCTACAAATGACATAAGGCAACCTCACTAGCGTCCCTCATTTTAGCGTGGGTGCAGCGGGCGCGGGGGTGGGTTTATGCACCATTTTCCTGAGGGCAGGATAATGGTTAGAGGTTACGATTTCCTTGCGAAACCGCTTGCGCCATTTGCGCCGCAATCTGGCTTTGGCTGCGCTTGAAACTCTGTGCATCCGGCGTGCTGATGTGGACATTGACCACCGTGCTGCGCCCGCCACCAATCTGATCATTCGGGATGACCGTGCCACCACGGCGCGGCATGATGATTTCCGGCCCTTGCTCGCCCACCACGATGGGTTTGCCGCTGCTGAAACTTCCACCCTCAGCAAAAAAACCACCAAAAAAATCGCCAAGTTGCCCGATCACCCCGCCAAGGTTGAATCCGCTGCCGGTGCTGGTGGGGTTCGCGCCAAACTGCTGGTTGAGCACTTGCTTGAGCATGGCCTCGCCAATTTGCTGGATGGCGCGCAAGGCCGAGCCGCGCAAATCATCAAACTCAAGGCTAACATTTTTAATCGAATCGCTCCAGGTGTCGCCTAAGGTTTTGCTGGATTCCTCTATTTCTTTGTTGCCCTGCTTTGCTTTATCCTTCATGTTTTGGTAGCTGCGCGCGTTTCTGTTTACAGATCCATTAATTTTATCCAGCAACTCATCCTGATCTATAAGCGATTGATTGGTTTTCTTAACATCGCCATTGATGCGCTCAAACGCTTCATCCTGAGCGGCCTCAAAAATCTCATCAGAAACAATGCCAACTTTGTTTGCGAGCCCTACAAAACTCAGGCCTAGTTTAGTAATGCCACCATGAAATATGTTTAGCTTAGTCACCACATAAGTGATGAAATTTGCAATTCTAGTTAGAGCTGGCTCAAGCATAATAACAAAATCCTGAGCCAGTCCCTTCACCGCCGCGCCTACATCGCCAAAAGCATCCATCATGTTTCCAAGTGCATTTGCCTCGGTATCTCTTAAAGTCACGCCCAACTCATCAGCTCTAGCCTTGAGTTCTCCAAAACTTACACCGCCCTGATTCATGACTTGCAACATCTCGGCACCAGATTTTCCCATTAATTCCATGGCGATTTTTACTCGCTCACTTGGATTTTCTATGCCTTGGATTTTCTGTGCCACTAGCGCGAATTGCTCATCCATACCTAAGTTTTTGAATGTAGCGGCGTTAATTCCTAAACGCATCAATGCATCCGCTGCGGGGCCAGTGCCGTTAGCTGCGTCAATAGAATTTTTGCCCAGTTTCTGCATAGCATTGACAAGCGAATCCATTTCAACGCCACCACGCTCCGCAATGAACTGATAGCGAGAAAGCGCCTCCGCGCTGATTCCAAGCCGATTGCTTAAATCATCAAGATGCGCGGCATTTTCAGCTATTTGCGCTCCAAATCTGGCAATGGCGCCCACGGCAAGCATTTTACCAAAGCCGCCCACTGCGCGCTTTAAACCATCAAATTTTTTATTGAGGCCGGAAACCTTATTGTTGACGCTGGCGAAGGCCTGCGCGGTTTTATCACGCGCAAAAATATCAAATCCGACCCCGCCGCTCATAGCCTTATCCCTTCATGCTTCGCCGCTTTTCGGTGACCTTGAAATAAGCCACCCACCCCGTAAACTCTTGAATGGTCATGGCCATGATTTCCGGGATGCATTTCCCTAACTGGTGCGCAAGCGCATAAACCATATAGAGATCGGCATCCTCACTTAGTTTTTTTCCGCCGCCTCCAGCGTGCCATCACCGGTGTTTGATCCGTCCACAATGGCATCCGCAATGCGTTTAATCACATCGCTAGCGGATGCGCGCATCAGGTCAGGCTTGTCCTCTTTTGAAAAAAGCGCCTCGCCATTCTTATCCTTGGCCTTGAGGATGAGAATATTGGCGGCCATTTCCACCGGGTTTGGGTTGTTTCGCGTTAAAACCACCCGATCCTGCAACGTGAGTGGGGTCGCATAAACGGTGAAGTTATCCCCGTCCACACTCCACTCCGGCACCGCAATTTCAATCGGCTCGTCCAAAAGTTGCTTGAAATGTGCCTTTGCGCGCTCGATTGCCTTTACCATGTTACACCGTGCCCTCGGTTAATGCGCCCGTGCCGGTGAAGCTGAATTCTACTTCCACCAGGCCATCCACTTTGGCGCTGCGATTCACTGCGGTCACGATGCCGGTGCCGGAGAAAAACACATCGCCAGTGGTGTTGCCCTCGGGGTAAAATTTGAAATCCACGCTCAAGCCCGCATCAATCGTTTGCTGGCCGTTTGTGTCTGTTTCATCCCAAAAGCATTTTACGCTACCCGACCACCCCTTGAGAGTGGCAACATGGGTGCGCCAGCCGCCATTGGCCGTTGCGGTGTTAATGCTGGTTGAATCGGTGGTTTCCCCGCTGGTTTCAAGCGTCCACTCTGTAAGCTCGGCAACGGTGGCTGGTGTGCCACCCACTCTCACAATGCCTTCTAATCCGCTATGAACTGCCATAAAAATGCGCTCCTTATGCAAAAATTTCAGGGTTATTTTCCAGCGTGTGATACTCCGCTGAAAAACTCATAGAAACCACCGCCACTGGCTTTTCGGTGTCGCCGGTGAGAGTAATCGCTGTGTTTGTTAAAAATATATCCCGCACCAGCGTTTGCAGGGAGGTGTTATTATAGATCGCCTTTTCCACTTCGGTGGCGATGGTGTCGAGCTTGTCATCATAGCTGGTTTTTAGTTTGGCATAGCCCTCGACCATCACGGTCACTATGCGCTTTTGGCGCCGCGGGCGGCTCAAGGTGGCGCGCTCCACCGCTTCCTCGCGCGTAAACACCAGCAAGCATGGCAACTCATTATCCCCCACGGGATGCACGCGGCTGGCAAAAACATGGGTGCCCGTGGTGGCGAGGCCGGTCACGGCAAGTTTCACAGCATCCCGGATTTGCTCGCGCGCGTGGCTCATGCATCAAGCTCAAGTTTCAAGGTGGTGGTGCCAGTGCCATCCGGCTCGATTTCCACCACCGTGTAGGTGATGGCATTGACGGTGATCGCATCGCCATAGATCGGCGCAAGGGTGAGGGATGCGGTTTCATACACCAGTTGCGGGGTGCTTCCCGAAACCGAAACCTCACCGCCATTGGCGGCGCTGTAGGCATCATCAAAAATGCCCACGCTGGTTTCGGGCGCGCCCACTTGCGGGGTAAACGTGAAAGGCACGGCAAAGCCATCGGTGTCGAAAAAAATCGAAAAATCCTCTTCAATGGCCATGGCTCGGTGCTACTTCTTTTTGCCGTTTTTCTTTGTTTCTTTTTTGGCGGTCTTTTCTACTTTTGGCGCCGCTTCCTCTTCAATCGCGAGATCAGGATCCTTGAGATCAAAATCATCCTCGCCCAGCGTTTCAAGTTCGCTTTCCGGCGCGGGGGCTTCCTCGGGCTCAATTTCTGGCGCGGGCGTTTCTGCTACCGTTTTATACTCATCACCGCTATGGCGCTCGGCCTTGCCCAGCAATAGCAGGGTGTTTGCATCGCGATCACCAATTTCTAGGATTTCGCCGGTTTTTACGGTTTTACCATCCGCCACCGTATCGCGTAAAATTTTAACCCACATGCTGCCCTCGTATTATTGATTAAAAAATAGAAAGGGGGCCAGTGAAACACTGGCCCCCACTTGGTTAGGTTGACGTTTTTGCAAACGATTCTGGATGACGCACGGCAACATCCACATCTTGCAATGCACGCACGCGGATGCCACCGCTGGCATCTTTAGCGTAGGGGTTGACGAGGAGGTCGAGCACGCCCCACTCGCCGATCATCAGCTCATCCCAGTTACCAAACAACACCGTGTTGTCGGTGAGCTGGTTGGTGGCATAGGCAAAGTAACCATTCACCTCGCCCACACCAGGCATGCCCGAAACATTCGTCCAGATACGTTTGCCGGTATCGGTGCCAATGTCGGTTTTCTTCATGCGGCCACGGTCACCAGAGCTTGCGAGATAGGCGAGCTTGCCCATATCCGCATTGTCGGTGGCAACTTCCGTTTCGAGGTCAATCAGCTTGGCCTCAGTGAAGGTGCCCGAGGTAATGGTCACCACGCCAATGCCCGGCGTGTTTGCAATACCAAGCGGCTGACCACCTGAGCCCGAGCCCACCAGCGCCGCCTTATCAATGGCAATGGCCAGCGTTTGCACGAGGTCAAGGCGCACAAAGTTTTCCACATCCGGCGAGGCTTGCATGAGCATCCGGCGCGTAAACTCGGTGAGCGCGCCCACGGTTTTGGGTTGCATGACCACCTGGCCAATGGTTTGTTGCGACTCGGTTACGTCGCCACCTTCCGTTACCCAATAAGCGGTTGCGCCGCCGGTTTGTTTTGGCAGGGCGAGGTTGCCTTCCAAACCACCAAGCACGCGCGCACCAAGCTGGCGCACCAGCAATTTATTGCGCAATAGCTCGATAAAATTGACGCTATCCAGCTCGGTTGCCACCATGTAACCACCGGCCGAGCCCGTGCCCACATTGAGGTCACGCTTGGCCATTGGTTTCATATCGCGGCCAGCGAAAAGCACATCCGTTGGCACTTGAATGTTGCCTTTGAAGGTGCGGCCTTTGTATTTGCTGGCTACCGCTTCCGAAACTTCACGCTCAAACGCGCACTCTTCAAACGCGCGCTGATTGGTGGGATCGGAAAGGTAACGCATCACGCGCAGGAAGCTATAACCACGCGCTTCTTTATCATTCAGGCCAATTTTGCCATCGTCTTTTGATAGCGTGGAAATTGGCTTGTTGCTGATGTTATCAAGCGCAAACGAGCGAAACTCATCCACGGTTTTTCCTTGGGCTATATACTCGTCGGCCTTGTCGCTCATGCCGTGTTTTTTGCCTATCGCGGAAATTTCGCGGATGCGGGTGATTTCAGCATTGCGCACTTGCTCTGCGGAAACAATGGGTGCGGCTGGCACGCTGGGGGCGTTGGCCGCGCTGGGTTGATTTTCGGTGGTCATGGTTCGTTTCTCCGTTGGGGTTGTGTTGTTTAAAATGGTGAGGTGCTCGCCGCTTAGTCCGTCCGATCTACCGATTCCCACCGATTGATCCGCTGGAATTGACACAAGCGAGATTTCGAGAGGCTTCCAGCGCATCACGCGATACACGGCGGATGTGTCTGTTTCCTCTTCAAGGATGACGCGATCAATGGAATAACCCACCGAGATATTGGTGCGGATGCCATCAATCACATCTTGAAAATAAGCATCGGCTTGGGCGCCTTTTCCAAAACGCACCACCGCGCGGCCAACACGGTCTTTGCTTATTTCCGCCGATTCAATCACACCAATCTGGATGGTCATGTTGTGATCGGCTAGGAATGGCGCACGGCCTGAGGTCACCCAGGCCATGTCCACACTTTCATTGCTGTGGTCGAGGATTTCAGTGAAACCCCAATGATCCACAGGCACTTCGCTGGAAAACGCTAACTCCACGGTGCGTTTTTCTATATCTATCGTTCCAATGGTGGCGGCGCGAAACAACACGCCTTGCACCCCATGGCCGGATTTAATCGCGCGGCGAAGGTCGCTCACGGTTGCGACACGGCGGCTATTGGTTTGTTGTTTGTCCGTCATTATTCGCATCCCCTGTGTTGTCTGCCTGCAAACCCGCCGCGTTATCTGCAAAACTGACCGTGATCCCATATTTCTCGCGTAGGCGTTTCTCGCGAGCGAGTTGCGCATACACATCTTCAATGTCTTGGCCTTGCTCGTTCGCAACGTCCTGGCCGCTTCTAATGCCAGCATCCATTGCGGCGCGTTGTGAGTTGACTTCCTTGAGGGGGTCAATCCACTGCCAGCCGCGAGGCCTCCACACAGGCTTATTAAACTTCTCAAACTTCGCGAGCGGGAGTGGGATTTTTTGGGTTGTGAGCGCCATGATGAGCCAACTCTCAAAAACGCGGTCGCATAAATGCTCGATCATCCACGTTTGCATCATTTTCCACATTTCTCTTTCCTCAAGCGCGCCTTGCCGGATGGATGAGAAATTGACGCCCTCGAGGTCATTGGCCAGCGTGTTATAGCTCACGCCCAGCCCGGATGAGGCACCGCGCAACATGGCTTTCACAAATAGATTAAACGCGGTCGAGGGGTGTTGCGGATCCCACGCCACAAAATCCATGCCGGGGGGCAGGGTTTCAAATATGCCGGGCTCAGCCTCAGTGACCGGCCCTTGCTCATCCTGGCCGCTTCCTTCATAGGTTGCGCCATCCTCACCGGGTTTGAAAAAGCCCATTTTGCTGGCGCTCACCGAGGCGGCCACTAATTCATTTTCCTCATATCCGCCCAGCATTTTCAGGCGGCGCATGGCGGAATGTGCCCAGGGCATGCCGCGCGATTGGGAAATGCGCTCCGGTGTAAACAGGTGAATAATCTGATCGGCGGGCACGCGCTCATAATGTTTGCGGCCACTTCCCACTGAGGCGGCCATAGTGTCATTAGGGTGACTGCTTAACAGGTGATATGCTAGTGGGCGGTTCCATTTGTTGAACTCAATGCCCATGCGGATGCGGTTGCCATTGGGCAGGGTGTGGTCATAATTCTCATCAAGGTGATCCATTTCGATGAGCTGGATGGCATAGCCATATTCATTATCCGCATCGCGCCCACGAATCTCGCGCACCAGCGCCTCGCCATCCTTGGCCACGGTTTCGATGATTAGCTGCTTCACATCAATCCACGAGAGGCGCTTGTCGACCGTGCAATTTTTCAGCTTTCCCCAATCACCCCACCCGGCCTCGATCAGATCATTGGCATACTCATCAAAAATGATCTCATCCTTGGTTTTGCTCTCGACCGCGCGCACCTGTAGGCCGATGCCATTCGGCCCCACCACATTGGTGCGGCATAGCTTGAGAAAGCGGCGGAAATAGTCATTATCAATGGCCATTTGCCGCGAGCGGGCACGGGCTCGGGTGAGGGATGAGCTGGTGAGCATATCCGCCGATCCGGAAACGCCCAGCCATCCGGCGGTGAGGCGGTCAATTTTGGCCGCCGCATATTGGTTGCTGCGCAGGGCGCGCGGGCTGGCCTCGCGCGTTTTGTTTTTTTGTTTTGATCCCCGGCTTAATTCAATGCTGAATCTCATGAGCTGATCCTCACCCGCACAATTTTGTTGGTGCCCAGGCCAGATTTGATTTTTTCGGCATTGAGCAAATCATTAACCTCACGCTGCAAACGGTCGCGAAGGCCAAAAATCTCGGTGGGGGTGAGGCTCGAAAGCGAGCGGCCGCCAATGGAATAACTGGAATATTTGTAATTTTTTGCCAGAAACCCATTAATCGCGGCGATATCGGTGCGCAAGGTGAGCACCCGATCCGTGTAGCTGGTGGCGGCGGCAAGGTTTTCGGCAATGGTCATGTAACCACTACCTACGGAATAACGCTCACTGCCCTTGCTCACGCTCGCGATCCATCGGTAATATCCGGCGGCATAGCCCGCGGTGGTGGCGGCCGGCACATTCACGAGGTGGTCATCACCATCCGCCGTGGCGGTGATATTGATTTGTGAGGCACCGCGCAGCGCATAGGATAAAACCCAGCTATCCGATGCCTTGTAATCCGATAGGGTTTTTTGCCATTTTAACGTATCGCCTGCAATGAAGCTATCGGGCTCAATCGTTGCAATGTCTGTTGTCATGTATCCCGCCACCTGTTCACAAAACTGGCACCCCGGCGCGGGCGTGTTGCCTTGCGCGTCGCGGCTTCCTTGCGGTCATTATGCTCCGGTTTTGTTTCGGCGGGGGGTGGGTTTTTTAATGTAATTTTGTCAAACCGTAGTTTCCATTTCTCATAAACCGGTTTGAGGATTTTGATGGCGGCGGTGTTATACACCCGCAAATCCAGTGGCTCGTTTCGCGCCGATTGGGTTTTTTTCCGGTAGGAAATGGTGGTTTTGCCCTTGTGGTAATGCTTCACTTTGGTTTCGCTGGTGAGGCCTTTAAAATAATTTTCCGGGTAATGCGCCGGGAAATGGCAGAAACCAGCGCCATGCTCCTCAATTTTCAGCCGCGAATAAATTAAATCCTTGGCCGTATCAGTGCCCACAAAAAAGCCCTTCACCCGGTGTGAGTTGTTATTGCTCGGCTTGCCGATCACTGGCCGCCACGCGGCGCTATACCCACGCACCCAATACACCCGCCGTTGCTGGCGCTGCTTTTTCTTGCAATACACATACACCGATTCAGAATGGTGACCGCCTGCGTCGATACAGGTCACCATGATCGGCAACTCAATCCCCCGCGCGTGGCGGATTTTGGTTTCGAGCACATCATCCAATTCCTGCCACACCTCCGGCGTGCCGGGGTCACCATGGATCACTTCATATCGCAATGACCATGTTTCGTCATCCACACCCCAGCCCACTATCTCATACTCGAGCCGGTCATCCTGCACATCCACCGCCATGGTGATGATCAGCACACCATCGGGCGCCAGCGCTTCATAATCCTCCACCCGGTTAATCAGTGAATCCTCATCCACTGAATCACCCTCAAGGTTTTCCTCGTAAGTTTCCGCCAGCTCGGTGTTAATAAACACCTTGAGTTTTTCCGGATCACCCTGGGCATCCACCCATTTTCGGGCGAGATCGGCAAACGTCACCCACGGGGAATAAAGTGAGGAAAGGTGAAACCCCGCCACCCCCTTAAACGGTGCCTCGGCAATCCATTCGCCATGCGCCAGCATATAATGCTTGTCGCCATCGCTGATGATGCATCCATTGGGGCCGCATACATAGTGGGCGTTTTCGGGTTCTTTTTCCGGCCACCTCAGTTGCGCCCACACCAGCTTTTGCATCTCGCCGCAATGTGGGCACTTCACGTGATAATAGCGGCGATCACTGCGTTCAAAATCCTCCTCGATTTCGCTTTCACCTTTGATGGTGGGTGATGATGATTTTAATATTTTGCGATTCCAGAAAGTGGCGGTGCGCTTGATCGCGAGCTTTGAGGGGCGCCCCTCTTTTTTGGCGGATCGCGGGAAGCGATCCACCTCATCCAGCACCATCACCCGCTTGGGGCGCGAGGCGAGCGAGGCGGGGGAGTTGGCACCGGAAATGGTGAGGTTGCCGCCGGGAAATCGTTTGTGCGTGATGGTGTTTTCGCCATCGCGCTTGCTATCAATATTGACGAGCGCGGCGAGCGCCGGGGTATCGCGCACCATGGGCACAAACCGATCCTTGCTCCACGCCTCGGCCATTTCCTTGGTGGGTTGCACGTTCATAATCGGTGCCGGATCCTGGTGGATGTAGTACCCAATGGCGGCATTAAAAACGGTGGTTTTTCCGGTTTGTGATGCCCACACCATCACCACGGTTTCGGTCACTTGATCGGTGCAACAATCCATCGGCTCGCGCACATAGGGCGTGCGTGAGGTGGAATATTTGCCTGGCTCGCTGCTGTTTTCACTGGAGAGATAAAGATAACTATCCGCCCACCCCGATAAACTAAGCGGCGGTGGTGGCGCGACTACCTTTAGCGCTTCCTGTACGGCTTGCCGCTGCCTTTTCGTGAGCTTCGGGATCATAGAGTGCCAACTCGTTTAATGCTTCGTTGCAACCATCCTTGATGATTTTCTCAATTTTCTTCGGGTCTTTTTGGATGATGATTTGCGGGGTGAGGCGGGTGGGGAGCGATTGAATCCGCTGGCGGAATGTGCCAAGCACGCCTGCCCACATCAGCTTCATTTGCGTGATCGAGATCAGCTCCTCGCGTTTCTCGGCCACGCGCAACTCCTCAAGATCGGCCTGCGCCTCCACCAGCCTGAGCTTGGCCGCATCCATTTTCGTGATCGCGTCACTCTCGCGTTTGATGATCCATGCGATCACTTTGGCGGTGTCATATTCGTTTTTCTCACCGCGTGTGCCCGTTTTCTCGGTGGGCATTCCCTCCTTTTGTAGTTTGGTGAGGTGCCTTTCAGAGTAACCGAGGATGGCGGCCAGCTTAGCTTTGTTAACAATTTCACCCATGCATCACCTCGAGGAAAAGGGAGGAAGGAACGGCTTGTAAATTTTCGTACCTAAAAAAAGCTCGCGCGTTGCGCGTGACCAGATCGGAAGAGCAC
>ERZ650308.173-NODE-173-length-36681-cov-14.328018_pt1 | contig 36681 bp, 55 predicted proteins | sample MGYA00376244_ERZ650308 | MGnify/ENA primary metagenome ERZ650308 (study PRJEB26733, sample SAMN07839295) | wastewater metagenome | biome: small river; feature: stream; material: water | place: USA: North Carolina | collected 2016-04-26 ... | reverse complement strand
ATTCATACGACATTTGCCGCAAGGACAGAACGCCAGACGTAATTTTTGAGCGATTACGCGCCGCCATCGCCAAAGCAACAGGGGAAACCGTATAAATGCAAGCCGAACAAATAGCAAAGGCGCTAGGCAACGCGAAGAAGGTCAACGGAAGTTGGCTGGCGAGTTGCCCATTGCCAACTCATGGGCAAGGAAACGGTGACAGGAATCCAAGCCTTTCAATCACTGACGGTGCTGACGGCAAACCGCTGTTCAAGTGCCACGGTGGGTGTGAGCAGCATGACGTGTTCAACGCCGTCAAGGATTACGGACTCTTGCCAGACTTGGAGCAACGCGCTGAACTCTTAGCCAGCATCAAACCGTTTGAAGCTCCAACTCTGGAGCATGAGTGGCACTACACGGACGAGGATGGTGTAACGCTGTTTATTAAGCAGCGTTACAAGACCAACGACTCCAAGGGTAAGACGTACAAGCAGATCAGGGTGGACGAGAATGGCAAGCGCCATATGTCTATCACTGGCGCAAAGATCGTCCCGTACAACTTGCCAGAGGTGGAAGCAGCCAGACAAAACAATCGCACAGTATTCCTTACGGAAGGCGAGAAGGCAGCGGATGCTTTAAAAACTATCGGCGTGGTTGCAACATGTACGCATCAAGGAGCAAGCAGCTTTCCAGAGGATGCCATCCAGTATTTCGCTGGTCTTAACGTGGTCATCCTGCCAGACAACGACAAGGTTGGCTGGGAGTACGCGAAGAAAGCAGTCAAGGCACTGAAGAACGTCACCAACTCCATCCGAGTCGTGGACCTGCCTTTGGATGACATCAAGGAAGATGCTTACGAGTATGTGAACCGATACGGTTACGACAAGCAGGACTTGGCTAGGTCTGTCAAAAGCTATTCGGTAAAAGTTACACATGAAGAAGATGTAACGATACCTGAACGGTTCAGCGAGGCAGAGGAAAAAGCAACAGCTACCGAGGAATCCTCGGTAACTGTCAAGGATTCCTTGTCAGTTCAACTGAATCAACGCCAACCATTCAAGATTGAGCAACTGGATGACATTGATGACGAGCCTGTGGAATGGTTGATCGAAGGCGTCATTCCTAAGAAAGCGTTTGTCGCCTTGTACGCGCCACCAGCCAGCTTCAAATCTTTCGTGGCATTGGACATTGCTGAGTGCATAGCCACGGGCAGGGAATTCTTGACTAAAGAAGTCAAGCATAAGGGTGCGGTGCTTTACATTGCAGGTGAAGGTCATGGTGGTATCGGTGCGCGTATCAAGGCCATGAAGAAGCATCACGACACGCCAGCAGGTGCGCCAGTGTTCTTCTTACGCAAACAGATCAACCTGCGAAGCAGCGCCACGGACATCCAAGACCTAATTCAAGCCGTGGATGACATCCAAGCAACGCACGACATCCAGTTTGAGCTGGTGGTAATCGACACCTTGGCTAGAGCGTTTGGTGGTGGAAATGAGAACGCAAGCGAGGATATGGGAGCGTTCATTACAGCGGCTGGCGCTATCCAAGGACGGTACAACTGTGCCTTGCTGGTCGTTCACCACGCTGGTAAGGATGCCACCAAAGGATTGCGTGGTCACTCAAGCCTATTAGGTGCTGTGGACACCGAACTGGAGATCATCCGTATCGAGGACGCGCCAAAAGGCATCCTGCACATCAGCAAACAGAAGGACGGTGAGGACGGTCAAAGGTACGGTTTTCAGATGATAACGGTGGAGTTATCCACAACACTTCTTGGATTCGATACGGTGAGCAGTTTAGCCGTGGAAGTGGACAACGAGATGGATGTCAACCGAAGCAGGAAGGATGCTGTTCCACCACCAACAAGATCAGGGCTTGGAACCAACAACTCAAACGCGCTGAGATCGCTCCATGCAGCCATCAAGAAGTTCGGAATGATGGAGAACATCAACGGAATGAGGAACAAGGCGATCAAGGTTGACCAGTGGCGCGATGAGTTCAAAGCGTCTTGCGGCAGCGATATGGAGGCTGAAGATTTCAGGAAGTTATGGTGGCGCGTTAAGACTCAACTTCAAAACGCAGAGAAAGTTGCTGTTCATGGCGATTGGTGTTGGGCGATGTTTGATGACCATGACGGCTCTGGTGAGTTCGATCGGAAGGTCATTCCATTCAAATGAGCGTCTACATATGGTCTACATATGTCTACATATGTAGACGCCATTTGTAGACCGTCTAAGCGTCTACATATGGGGTGTGGGTCTATAAGACACACCCATATGTGGACGAGACGGCAGACGAAACGTGGATTATTTGTAAGAAAAGTGTAAGGAGAGATTTGTGGCAACAAGGCAGATAAAAAAGAAGGTTGAGCAGCCGAGTATTCCTGCTGACCCGTTTGAGCTGTTCATGCGAAGTAAGTTGATTGAACTTCTTAATGTTCAACAAGCGCACGAAAAGAAGTGGGGTATCAGTCGGTTGATTGGTTTGGTGGATGAGGAGTTCCGAACCAAGTTCTGGATGCAGTCGGAAAGAATCTATGCTGCACAGAAGATGAGGGACGAAGTCAGGTTGACTAAAGCAGTGGAAGGCATGAAGAAGGCTTATGCAGCTTTGGAGCAGTGGGCTGTTACAACTGGCGTTAGACAAGTGCCCGAGGTGAAGCATTGCCAGTATCAGATGCAGGACGGCTCAATCATGGTTGTGGTGGAGACTTACGAGGACGCGCTGCACTTTGACCAGTTCATGGGACACGATGAGCGTAGACACATCTGGTGCATGGAGGAGCTTGAGCTTGTGATGAACGCTGAAGTGGTCAAGGAGACTATGGCTTTGAAGCGGATTCATCCACAAGCTCAGATGGTTAGATTGGACAAGCCAGCGAATAAGTTTCCTGAAGGTGGAGCTACTGGTTTGGAAGATATGCCGTCTGATGATGGCGTTTTAAATGGTTCTCGTATGGCTAAGGTGTTTGACACGTCTGCGTATGGGTCTAAAACGCGTCAGAAGGTGCCTTAAACGAGTTTAAATGGCTGGTTGATACCTAACCATATGTTTGTATTAAAAATTGATTGTAGGAGTTTTAAATGGCTGGTCGTCCCAAACAAAAAGCAGACTTGGCTTTGCTCGATACGGTTCCTAAGGAACAAGTCGCGGCGTTGTTCGAGTCTGGAAAGAGTGTGTCTCGCATCTGCATGCAGCTTGGTGTGAGTAGGCGAGCAATGGATGCTTGGCTTGACGCTCCAGAGCAGGAAGGTTTCCTCACGCGTACACGCGCGCGGGCAGCCGACAGTTTGGTAACCGAAACGATTGAAATTGCTGACGAAACTGACTCAATTGAGGTTAATAAAGCCCGTTTGCGCGTCCAAACGCGACAATGGGTGGCTGAACGCTGGAATCCAGCAGCGTACGCGCAGAACAAGATGCCGAGCGTTACGGTCAATCTGGCTAATTTGCGGCTTGATGCGCTGCGACATGGCGAGGTGATCGAGGCTGAGTTACCCACAGACAAACTAAGCTAAGTTGTTCAAGTTGTCCACAGCTCACATGATTTGTTGCAGCGATGCAACACAATTCGTGTATGAGCTGTGGATAACGCTGAAATAACTTTACATAATGGACATTGTATAAAGTATGTATACGCTTTAGTATTCACTTAGCTAGTCCACGCATGAGTCGTGCCAGCAGTCCTCGTCCATAGCCCCCCGTGGGGGCGTGTCGGCGGGGTGGCTGTACATTGGCAACTCCACACGCATCCAAAAAAAAATTTAATATTTTCAGCAAAAGATAACAACCCCACCCACCCCCACCACCCAAGCAACCACGCCATTCCAAAAAAAATTTATTATCCAAAATCTGATACACTTGACTACGACATCAAGACGCATGAGGACTGCTGATGGAGCCAGTGGTAGCAGCAGCCAACCCAGAAATGGGTTACGGATTATCGGGGGTTCGACTCCCCCCCAACAGTCCTCAGTCGTGTTGGTGAAACGTAGTCGCTAGACCCACAGTCTAGAAAGACGCTATTGAATATTGTTCTATCTCCGCTGTCCTGTCGGAGCCCGCGCTCAAAAATGAACAGGACCACCAACAACCCATTACATTCTTTGATGGCACAATGCCAACATGACGAAAGAATCAACACCAAAAGAAACCAAGAAAAAGCTCCACCCTGACACACAGGAGTTGGTGGACAACGCAATCAAGAAACAAGAAGAAAAGATTGCCAATAATCCATTCGTGGCCTTCACAGCCCGATACCGAAACAACCCTGTGTTGTTTGTCAAGGAGGTCTTGAACACCACCCCTGACACTTGGCAAGAGACTATGCTCAACCACATCGCCAAAGGCGAGCGCCGAATCTCTGTCAGATCAGGCCACGGTGTCGGCAAGTCAACAGGAGCTTCGTGGGCAATCATCTGGTATTTGCTTTTACGTTACCCCGTCAAGGTCGTGGTGACAGCCCCCACGTCAAGCCAGTTGTATGACGCTCTTTTTGCGGAATTAAAGCGTTGGGTCAAGGAGTTACCACCGACTCTTAGGGATATGCTTGAAGTTAAGCAAGACCGCATTGAGGTGAAAGAAGCTGCAACTGAAGCCTTCGTGTCAGCGCGTACATCCCGCGCAGAACAGCCTGAAGCCTTGCAGGGTGTTCACTCTGATAACGTGATGCTGATTGCTGACGAAGCATCTGGTATTCCTGAACAGGTTTTCGAGGCTGCGGCTGGCTCCATGTCAGGCCACAACGCTGTCACTCTGTTACTTGGCAACCCTGTCCGAAGCTCTGGCTTCTTCTACGACACGCACAACCGTCTAGCCAGCGATTGGATAACCATGAAGGTTTCCTGCGTTGACTCGCCACGGGTGTCCGAAGCCTACGTTGAGGAGATGAAGGCTCGGTACGGCGAGGAATCCAACGCCTACCGTATTCGCGTCCTTGGAGAATTCCCACGATCTGACGATGACACCATCATCCCGATGGAGCTGCTGGAACTCGCTAAACACCGTGATGTTGAGACTTCGCAACACGCAAAACTAATCTGGGGCTTGGACGTTGCACGTTTTGGTGGCGACCGCTCAACCCTTGCCAAGCGTCAGGGCAATGCTCTGATTGAACCCATCAAGGTCTGGAAGAACTTGGACCTGATGCAATTGACGGGCGCTGTGGTTGCCGAATGGGAAGCCTTGCCTTCTAGCCAACGCCCTCACGAGATTCTGGTTGACTCCATTGGTCTTGGCGCTGGCGTGGTTGACCGATTGCGTGAGTTGGGTTTACCTGTTCGCGGCATCAACGTGTCCGAGTCCCCTGCAATGGGTCAGACTTACCGAAACCTGCGCGCCGAGCTTTGGTACAAGTGCAAAGCGTGGTTCGAGGCGCGTGACTGTCGTATCCCTCTGGATGAGGAGCTTGTAGCGGAGTTGGCTACGGTTCGTTACTTCTTCACGTCCAACGGCAAGATTCAGATTGAATCCAAGGATGACATCCGCAAACGCGGCCTGAAGTCACCTGACAAGGCTGACAGCTTTGTCCTGACGTTTGCCTCAGACGCTGCTGTCGGGATGTTCGGTGCAAATACTGCGCAACAGTGGTCAAAACCGCTGCGCCGAAACCTGTCACGGGTTGCATAATCATGTCATTCCATTAACTTTGAAGGGGTAGGCTATGAAAAAGACAAAAACAGAAAAGAAGATTTCCAAGGTGTACAACGAATTTAAGGCTGGCACTTTGCACTCAGGCAAAGGTGGTCCAGTTGTGAAATCAAAAGCTCAAGGCTTGGCAATTGCTTTGTCTTCTGCTGGTGTCAAACCTAAAAAGAAGATGAAGTAATGGCTACTTCACGTCCAGCCCAATACGAAGGCGCTATGCGCCAGATGATGTCTGATAGTGACACTTCTTCATGTCCAATCGCTACACAAGACATTACAGTCAACCTGAAGAACCGCGCCAAAGCCATTACTACGGCTAAGTACGGTCCTGAGAATCCAGCCCTGCCGAACACCAAGTTCTGGCAGAACAAGGCTGACCAATGGGATGTGTCAGTCGAAGACGCTAAGAAATCACGTTGCGGTAACTGCGCTGTGTTCGTGGTGTCCGACAAGATGAAGAACTGCATTGCTCAAGGTATTGGCAATGAATCTGACCCTTGGGGTGCGATCAAACTGGCTGATCTTGGATATTGTGAAATCTTTGATTTCAAGTGCGCTGCACAACGTACTTGCGATGCTTGGGTTGTTGGCGGTCCAGACACAGGCGAAGAATCTTGATTCCAATTTGCATCTCCACAGTACACGGCAAGGGGTTGCCTGTACTGCTTGAGTCCATCAAGCAATACGCGCCTGAAGCGTTTGTCTATCTTCGCGGCCCTGAGTCCGTGATTAGCAAGATGGAAAATTTGTCCAATGTCAGAATCATGGTTGGAGAAGCGCGTAACTTCGGCGAGGATTACAACGACATCATTGACGATGCTTTGAAGTACCACACTGCTTGCATCGTCTGCAATGATGATGTCGTCTTGACACCCACCAGCTATGCCAGATTACTTGAGGACGTTTCTACGATACGCGAGTTGGAGCCTTCGGTTGGGTGGGTTGCTGCTCGTTGCGATGCTTCTCGCGCTGTGCAGAACATCAGGTTCAATCGGGAAAACGAAAAAATAGACATGATGAAGTTCCACGCTGAGAACTACATTTTTCCCACCGATGTTGTCAGCCCGATTTTTGCTTATGTCTCGCGTGATGCTTGGAATCACGGGCGCTTTGGACCATTGAACTGGTACTCAGATGACGTGTCCTGCTTGGATATGTCAGCCAAAGGGTATTCGCATTACGTGTCAACTTCGTACGTCCACCACGTTGGAAGCCAGACAGTTGGCCTTAACGCTCAGAAATTAGTCCTTGAGGCTCTGCCTTGGATTCAGGAAAACCGTCCACAGTATGTCGAACAGTTCTTTGGTTCTTAATTTAGGCTCTGGCAAGGATTGGCGTGAGGACTGCATCAACGCAGACATCCAGCGCCGAATCAAATCTGATTGGTGTCTTGATATTCAGGACGTGCATTGGGGGTCGATGCTTGTCACACGTCTTGGCGACTTCTACGTCAAGCGCGAGATGTTTGACGTGATCTTGGCAAACGACATCCTTGAACACGTACCTGATTTGGTCAAGGCAATGACCAACTGCAAGGATTTGCTCAAGGATGGTGGCGAGATGCGTATTCATGTGCCATACGATTTGTCGTATGGCGCTTGGCAAGACCCAACTCACGTCCGAGCGTTCAATGAGAAGTCGTGGCTGTACTACACAGATTGGCATTGGTACTTGGGTTGGGAAGATCGTTTCTTTGTGAAGCATCTAGAGTTCACGCTCTCAGAGGTCGGGGAAAGTCTAAAATTGCCACAAGATGAGATTTTGAGGACTCCACGGGCGGTGGACTCCATGTACGTCATATTGCAAAAGGGCAAGAAATGAAAGTTCCATACGAGTTTGAGTCCGAGACTACAAGTGCTTTGCTCAATAAAGCCAAAGAGCAGATTGAAGACTTGATGGAGTCGAAAGACCCTGAAGAAGTCAAAGAGGAAGAAGCAGAACATCAGCAGATGGATGACACCGACTTGGAAGCAATGGTCGGTCAGGAAATCACTGACGCTGTTTCTTACATTGACTCAGACCTGTCGCCTATTCGTGCGATGGCTACACGCTACTACCGTGGCGACCCCTTTGGAAACGAAGAAGAAGGTCGTTCACAAGTCGTGGCTATGGAGACACGCGACACCATCTCAGCAATGATGCCTTCCTTGATGCGCGTCTTCTTTAGCACTGAGAATGTCGTTGAGTTTGTTCCACGCGGTCCAGAGGACGTGAAGAACGCACAGCAAGCAACTGACTATGCGAACTACGTGTTCAGCAATGACAACAACGGCTTTATGACGGCATATGCCACCTTCAAAGACGCTTTGGCACGTAAGTGCGGCATCATGGAAGCCGTCTGGGAAGAAACCGAAGAAGTCCGTATTGAGCAGTATTCTGGCCTTGACGATGCAACCTTGCAGATGCTGATGGACGAGCCAGAAGCTGAGATGAAGATTGTTGTGTCTTACCCAGATGAAGACGCAATGCAGATGCCAACACAGGTTGACCCCGTGTCTGGTATGCCGATCATTCCACCACCAGCCATGCTGCACGATGTTGAGATCAAGCGCATCGTCAAGTCTGGTCATATCCGTGTCAGCTCTGTTGCTCCAGAGGAATTACTGCTTTCACGTCAGGCATTGGATTTTGAAAATGCACCCATCATTGGTCGCCGCAAAATGGCTTCCGTGGCTGAATTGATCTCAATTGGCTACGATGAAGATGAGGTTATTGAATACGTTGGTTCTTCTGACTTGGCTGACAACGAAGAAGCCATTGCTCGCCATGCCTTGAACAACCAACAGTTCACTGCTGAAAGCGCCAACCCAATGGAGCAGCGCGTCCTGTACTGCGAAATCTACATCCGTGTTGACTTTGACGGTGATGGCATCCCTGAGTTACGCAAGATTTGCACAATGGGTCCAAGCTACGAAGTCAAGCGCAACTTGCCTTCAGCTTACATCCCATTCGTGGCCTTCCCATGTGACCCAGAGCCACACACATCGCCATTGGAAGCTGGTTCGATCTTTGACATTACCCACGACATCCAAGAGATCAAGTCTGAGATTCTGCGTAACACGCTGGATTCCTTGGCTCAGTCTATTCACCCACGCACAGCCGTGGTTGAAGGACAAGTCAACATGGATGATGTACTGAACAACGAAACAGGCGCTGTCATCCGTATGCGTGCACCAAACATGGTGCAGACATTTGCGCAGCCGTTTGTGGGTCAAGCTGCCTTCCCAATGCTTGACTACGTGGACAGCATCAAGGAAGACCGTACTGGCATGAGCAAGGCCGCAATGGGTCTGAACGCTGATGCTTTGCAGTCGTCTACACGTGCCGCTGTGAACGCCACCATCAGCGCCAGCCAAGGTCGTATTGAGCTGACTTCACGTTTGCTGGCTGAAGGCATGAAGACCTTATTCAAGAAGATTCTTTTCTTGACGGTCACACACCAAGACAAAGCTCGAATGATTCGTCTGCGCAACGAGTGGGTGCAGATCGACCCACGCGCTTGGGACACGTCAATGGATGTGACCGTGAACATCGGTTTGGGCAATGGCGACACAAATGAGAAGTTGGCTGCTTTAGCTCAATTCGTGGCTAAACAAGAGTCAATCCTTGGTCAGTACGGCTTGGACAACCCTGTTGTTACCCCACAACAATATGTCCGTACTTTGCGCAAGATGGTTGAACTGTCAGGCTTTAAGGATGCTTCCAGCTTCATCAATGACTTGCCTGACGATTGGAAAGCGCCAGCAAAGCAAGAGCCAAAGGCATCTCCAGAGGAAATCTTGGCTCAAGTGCAAGCTCAGTCAATCCAAGCTGACATTCAGAAGAAAGCAGCGGAACTAGAGCTGAAGCGTCAACAAATGTTGATGGATGATGACTTTAGACGTGACCAATTAGTTCAAGATCGACTACTTAAACAATACGAACTTGAGTTAAAGTACAACACACAGATCAGCACTGCCCAAATCGTGGCAGAGCAGAATGTAAACAGCGAGGCTGTAAGACAGCAAGGCGCACTGGCTCAACAAGTTGTTCAGCAAGCGCAGCCAGAAGTCCAGCAACCTATGCAACCCATCAACCCACAAGGAATGGTTTAAGTGAGCGATAACCAAGAAACTGTCCGTAAAGGAAAGAAGGCTGAGAGTCTGATTCAAGATGAAGCCTTCGCAGCAGCACTGCTGCAAATGGAGAACGATGCCGTCTGGCTTTGGAAAAGCACGAAGCCAGAGGACACCGTGAAAAGAGAGAGCGCGTGGCACATGATTCAAGCCGTTGAGCAATTCCGTTTACAGATCAACAAGATCATGGATAACGGCAAGATTGCACAACGTCAGATCGAACGCGCTCAGAAATCATTGGTATAAAGGAATTTGGAAATGTCAGACGGAACCGCCAACCCCACAGGGAGCATCCCCGCAGGTCCAATGTCAGTGGACGAAGCGTCCAGTGCCCTCGCTCAATTATTTGGCCCTGAAGAAGGACAAGCCGAAGAAGTAGATGAGGCGCAGTTGTCATCCGATGAGGATGACGCGGCATCTGTTGATGAAGAGCTTGACGTGCAAGACGATGAGTTAGGTGATGAAACGACAGATGAACAGTCAGAAGATTCTGATGAAACCGAGGAAGACGAACAGCCACAAGTTTTCTCCGTCAAAGTTGACGGTAAAGAAATCGAAGTGACGCTGGACGAACTCCAAAAAGGTTACAGCAGGACCCAAGACTACACACGAAAAACGCAACAGATTGCTGAAACCCGTAAACAGGTTGAAGCTGAAGCTGCTGCTATTCGTGCCGAGCGTGAACAGTACGCTCAATTGTTGGGAGCGTTGCAACAGCAACTTGAGTCGGCTGGTGAGCAACCTGTTGATTGGGACCGTCTTTACGCAGAAGACCCCATTGAATGGGTACGCCAGCGAGAGTTAGCGCGTGACAAGCAAGAGCGACAAGCTGCTATTCAGTCTGAACAGCAGCGACTTTCTCAGCTTACTGCGCAACAACGGTCAGAGGAAATGAAGGCGACACTTGCGAAAGAAAGTGAAGCACTCATTCAAGCCATTCCTGAATGGAAAGACGAGAAGAAAGCAAAGGCTGAAAAGGCTTTGTTGATCGAGTTTGGACAGAAGGTTGGTTACTCTGAAGACGAACTCAAGAATGTTTTTGACCACAGGGCTGTCATCACGTTGCGTAAAGCAGCGTTGTATGACCAGATGGTGTCCAAGCGTAAGGACATCAAACCCGTAGTCAACAACGGTCCACGCCCAGTAAAGCCTAGTGCTGCTGGTCGTGTCTCTCCAACAACTGAAGGTACTCGCGCAAAACAGCGTCTTGCAAAGACTGGTCGTGTCGATGACGCGGCTAAAGCAATTGAACTTCTTTTGAAATGAGGCACTTAAATGGCTATCGTAACTAACACCTTTACCACCTTTGATGCCAAAGGCATCCGTGAAGACCTTTCAAACGTCATCACCAACATCTCGCCCGAAGAAACTCCTTACATGAGCAACATCGGTCGTGAGTCAATCAGCAACTCTTTGTACGAGTGGCAGACTGACGCATTGGCTTCTGCTGCTGCTAACAAGCAGTTGGAAGGCGATGACATCACTTCTTTTGACGCTGTGACAGCAACTGTGCGTATGCAAAACTACGCTCAGATCAGCCGCAAGACAATCGTGTTGTCTGCTACTGAAGAAACCGTCAACAAGGCTGGTCGTAAGTCTGAATTGGCTTACCAGATCGCCAAGCGCGGTGCTGAGTTGAAGCGTGACCAAGAATTCACATTGTTGAATGGCGCTGTGGCTGCTGCTGGTAACAGCACAACTGCTCGCGGCACTGCTTCTTTGGGCGCTTTCGTGAAGACCAACGTGGATATGCAAACCAACGGTGCAAATCCTGACTACACAACTTTGCCTACATCTGCTCGTACAGACGGCAACGTGCGTACCTTCACAGAAACCATCTTGAAGAACGTCATCCAAAAGGTGTGGTCTGCTGGTGGTACACCAAAGATGTTGATGGTTGGTCCAGTGAACAAGCAGCGCGTGTCTGGCTTCTCTGGCATCGCATCAAGCCGCTTCAACATTGACGGTGGCGCAAAGCCAGCGACTTTGGTTGGCGCTGTTGACATCTACGTGTCTGACTTCGGCAACGTGCAAGTTATCGCTAACCGCTTCCAGCGTGAGCGTGACGCATGGGTGATCGACCCTGACATGGCTAAGATGACCACTCTGCGTCCTTACCAACAAGTTGAACTCGCCAAGACTGGTGACGCTGAGAAGCGTATGCTGATCGTTGAGTGGGGTCACAAAGTGTTGGCCGAGAACGCAATGGGCTTGGCTGCTGACTTGATTACTTCTTAATCAAACCAAGGAAAGGGGCGGGGAAACTCGCCCCTTTTTTTATATGAACGAATCACGACTCTTTGACTATGACGAATACACAGGCTTGAAAAAGGTCTGGCATTACGATGCAGAGAAGGATGAGGCAACGATTGAGACTGTTCAAGATATTTCATCAATCATTGAGATGAATAAGGTTGACCAAACGCAATCTGACAACAACGGCTGGAAAGGTGAGTTCCACCATGTTGCTCGAATCCCTTTGTCTGTTTACTACAAGCTGCAAGCTGAAGGTAAATTGAATGACGATGCCTACATGAAGCGGTTTTTAAACGACCCTGACAACAGGTTCTTTCGCGTGAAAGAAGGACAAGTATAAAAAAATGACACAAGAAACCATCAAATACATCGCGGTATGCACACCAGCAAGAGATATGGTCCATTCGAACTACACGTTCTGTTTGGTCAATATGGTGGCGTACCACACACTAAATACACCTGATGCAATCTGCCTGAAGATCAACCAAGGCACATTGATTCAGAACCAACGCGCAGACTTATGCCTTGAAGCAATGCGTGAGGACTGTACTCACGTTTTGTTCATTGACTCAGACATGACGTTCCCACAAGACATGGTCGGACGTTTGCTGGCACATGATAAAGACATCGTTGCTACAAACTGCGCTCGTAGACGTATGCCAACAGGCCCAACAGCTCGCGGCTTGGAAGGCCAGCTCGTCTACTCAATGCCAGAGTCAACAGGCTTGGAAGAAGTTGAGTCCATCGGTATGGGTGTAATGCTTATTTCACGCAAGGTGTTTGAGTCATTGTCAGAGCCTTGGTTTGAAACTCCTTGGCGAACAGACAAGCGTGGCTACATTGGAGAAGATGTTTTCTTCTGTCGCAAAGCAAGGGCTGCTGGCTTTAAAATATACATAGACCACGATGTGTCGAAGGAAATCGGACACATTGGGACATTTGAATTCAGGCACGATCACACTTGGGTGATGCGTGACTTGGAGAAAGCACAAAAGGCATCCTAATGGCACTCTCTACCTACTCAGAGCTGAAGTCCTCAGTTGGCGATTGGTTGAACCGTACCGATTTGACAGCGGCAATTCCAGACTTCATCTCATTGGCTGAAGCTCAGATTGAGCGTAAGTTGCGCACACGTCAAATGATTATTCGTGCAACAGCCACTGTGGACACTGAGTACGGTACTGTGCCAGCAGACTTCCTTGAAGTGAAATCTCTCAAGCTGCAAACCAATCCTGTGACTCCTTTGCAGTTTGAGACAATTGACTCTCTTGACAATCTGCAAGCTCAATATCCATCATCAAGCAAGCCACGATTCTTCAGCATTGTTGGCTCACAGATTCGCACAGTGCCAGTGCCTGATTCATCCTATACGGCTGAACTTACGTATTACGCAAAGTTGACTAAGTTGTCAGATTCAGTAACTGTGAACTGGTTGCTGACTGCTGCTCCTGATGTCTATTTGTACGGTGCTTTGCTGCAAGCTGCGCCATACCTAAAGGATGATGCGAGAATCTCAGTATGGGCAACGATGTATACGTCAGCAATGGAAGATTTGCAAGTTGCTGATGACCGTGGTGCTACTTCTGGCGGCGCTTTGGTTGCAAGGGCAAGAACTTTTGGATAAGGAATAACAGATGTCATCTTTTAGCGATTACACCGAGAACCTAGTTCTCAATTGGCTGCTGACAACCAACTCAGCAACACGTCCAACGGCTTGGTATGTTGGCTTGTTTACAGCAGCTCCATCAGACACTGGTGGTGGTACTGAAGTCACTGGTAACGCATACGCACGTGTTGCAACTGGAACCATCAGCGTTTCAGGCACATCGCCAACTACTGCCACCAACTCGGCTGCAATTGAGTTTGCTGCTGCTTCTGGTGGCAATTGGGGTACTGTGACTCACGCTGCGATCTTTGATGCTTCTACATCAGGCAATATGTTGGCATGGGCTGCATTGACCACATCACGCACCATCAATGATGGCGATGTGTTCCGTATTCCTGCATCTAGCCTGACAGTCACTCTGACCTAATCATGGCAGCTTACGGCTCTGGCTATTACGGCGGGGGCAATTACTCCCGTGGAGTATCTCTTGGAGCCGTAGCAATTGCAGACACTTCCACAGCGTCTGTATCGGCAAAACGCGTCTGCATAGGCGCGTTTGCCGTTTCTAGTGCCAGCTCTGTTGCTGTTGCTGCCAATGTCGTCAAGCCAGCAGCATCATTTACGGTTGCAGCCACCAGCTCAGTTTCTGTTGCTGGTACTCGCATTGCTGTTGGCGCTGCTGCTGTTGCTTCTTCCAGCTCTGTTTCTGTCTCTGGACTTCGCTATGCCATAGGCGCAGCAACTGCTGCATCTACTTCTGCCGTCTCTGTTTCTGGTCTGCGTTATGCCATTGGAGCGTTTGCATCTACTGATGTGAGCGCAGTCACCGTCAATGGATTGCGTGTTGCGCTGGCTGAGATGAACGTCTTTGACGATGCCGTGATGACGGTTGGTTCGCAAGTGATTGTCAACCAGCCAATGAACTTTGATGGTTCAAGCTCAGTCGTCATTGACGCTATCCGTGTTCAGTTGCAAGGCTTCACAGTTTCGTGCGATTCAGCAATGTCTGTTTATGCACGTAAAAAGTGGGAAAATGAGGACAACACAAATGAGACGTGGACAGGTATTGATGACACGTCAAATGATTGGGTAGTTGCTTCTGATACGTCAGAATCATGGACGGATATTGACGATACGACAGAGACTTGGGTTCCAATATCTGATAACACTGAAACGTGGCAAATTGCTGCATGAGGACTGAAAAATGGCTGATACCACTACAACCAACATCTCGCTGACCAAACCAGAGGTCGGCGCGTCAACAGACACTTGGGGCAGCAAGATCAACACCGATCTTGACACCATTGATGCAATCTTCAAGGCTGACGGTACAGGTACATCTGTTGGCCTGAATGTTGGTTCTGGCAAGACTTTGGCTGTTGCTGGTACTGCAACATTGACAGGCACAACTACTGTTCAAGGCCTGACAGTAGGCAAAGGCGCTGGCTCAGTAGCTACCAACACTGCTGTTGGTGCTAGTGCTTTGGCAACAAACTCTACTGGTGCAAACGCTGTTGCAGTTGGATATCAGGCAGGATACACAAACAGCACAGGCGTGTTTAGCACTTATTTAGGTAGTCAAGCTGGTTACGCTCATACAGGTAGTTACTCTACTTTTATTGGTGGGTATGCAGGTTTTTCAACAACATCAACGTCATTTAATACTGCCATTGGTTATGGTTCTTTGTATTCGACCACAACAGGTGATAGCAATACTGGTTTGGGTCGAAGCTCGCTTTACGGCAATACAACTGGTGCGTCTAATACGGCTATTGGCGTGCAAGCGCTTCAAGCCAACACCACAGCCTCAAACAACACTGCTGTGGGTTATCAGGCGGGGTATAGCAATACCACCGGCACAAAAATAACTGCGCTTGGTAATGCAGCAGGGTATTCAACAACAGCAGGACCAAACACATTTGTTGGCGCCTTTGCTGGATACGCTTTAACAACTGGAATCCATAATACATTCATTGGCGCAGGTAGCGATGGTGCTGGTCAATCAGTAACTACTGGCTCTTATAACACCGTCATTGGGGCTTACAACGGCAACCAAGGCGGCTTAGACATTCGCACAGCCAACAACTATATCGTGCTGTCTGATGGGTCTGGGAATCCACGGGGTGTGTTTGACAATAATGGTAGTTGGTTGGTTGGAACTGCAAGCGCCACTTTTGCTGGTGTCACATTAGCTCAATTGCTTGATGCCCGTACACGAAACTCAGGTTACGGGTTTGGGATTATTGGTAACGCATCAAATACACAGATTCAACGGTTCTTTTACGATACAACTGCTGTTGGTTCTATTAATGTTTCTGGGAGTGCAACAACATACTCCACATCTTCCGACTACCGTTTGAAAGAGAATGTCAAACCAATGCAAAACGCATTGGAAACAGTGGCACAGTTAAAGCCATGCACTTATACATGGAAAGCTGATGGTTCTAATGGTCAAGGATTTATTGCCCATGAATTGCAAGAAGTTGTGCCAGACTGTGTTACTGGTGAAAAAGACGCAGTGAACGAAGATGGTTCAATTAAGGCGCAAGGCATTGACACATCTTTCTTGGTTGCCACATTGACAGCAGCCATCCAAGAACTTAAAGCAGAATTTGACGCATACAAGGAAGCACACCCATGAACGAATTAACTGAACAAGAACAAATTGCCAAGCACTACGCAGCTTGCATGGACAGCGTGAACCTAATTAACGGCGGTAAGCCTGAAAACATGGAAGACGCTGAGTGGGCTGACACAGTGGATCGTAACAAAGAGCATCTGAACATTATGTTGGCTAAAGACTTCTGGACTACGGAAGACTTGACGCCGTTGTACGCAGCAGTCGGATTAGAGAACGTAGGTGCTTAATGGCAACAGTTGACGCAACAGATGCTCGTTTGTCAACGCACGAAGAAGTTTGTGCGATGCGTTATGAGCAAATCAATGCAAGGCTCAAACGCTTAGAAGGAATCATCATCAAGGCTTTTGGAATCTTGACGGTCAGTATGGCTGGAGTAATCTGGTCAACTATTACGCACATCAAATAATGTGGACCCAATCAGCCTTCTCATGGCAGCTCAAGCTGCTGTTGCCGCAGTCCGTAAGGGCTGTGAGATGCTCAGTGAGGGGAAGGCTGAAATTAACAAGCTCAAGTCAACTGTTGAAAAAGGCATTGGTGACGCTAAAGCGATTTACAAAGAAGTTACAGGACTTTGGGGATGGCTTAAAGGCTTATTCACAGGCGCAAAGCCAGCTAAAAGCACACCTGCACCAGCTATCGTTGAATCCGCAGTTAAACAAGCCGAGCCAAAAAGAACTCAGAAATCTACAAAAGCAGTTGAACTCAGCTATGAGGAATATCAAACGCAAGCAATACATCAGGTCTGTGAGCAGCTAAAGACATTCTTTGAGATTAGACGGACGCTAAAAGCGCATTGCCTTGAGTTGGAAGAAGTCAGCAAGACGACTACAACAATTGAAGACAGTGCGATTGATAGGGTTGAGATTGAACTCCAGTTGGAGAATATGTCAACTCAGATCAGAGAAGCAATGGTGTACGCACCAAAGGAGCTGCGTAGCATTTACAGCCGCTTTCTTGAGATGTATGACCTGATTCTTGAAGAACAGGAGTTTGACAGACAACTAAAGCGCAAGCGTGAAAGAGATTCAAAGTGGCAACGAGAATTACTGCGCAATCACAGGGTAGATCGGGCAATAGTAACGGCAACGGTACTAATTCTGGTTCTGTGGATGTGGGCGTTCATGCTGTCGCTAGGATGGCTCGTGAAGACACAAGGTGGTTTGTCGCTGGCGTAGTTGTTATGGCAATTGTTTTGTTTTTGGCTTTGCCTATTTCAGCTTTGGTTGTTGTTGACTACTTGAAGCTGAAGTCAGAGATGCAGTATGAGATTCGTCAATTGAAAAAGCTAAAGAAGGAGCTGAAAGAAACAAATGAAAAAACTATTGTTGATAAGCCTACTTCTGACGCTGGTGGCGTGTGAAGATAGATGGAGATATTTTTGCCAAAATCCAGAGAACTTCAGCGCAAAACGTTGCCAACGCCCTGACTGTCTTTTCACACAAGATTGTCCAGATTACTTAGTCGCACCTGTATTGGAGAAGCAAATTGCACAACAACCAGCACCAGCAGCGTCATCTGACCGCTGAAGAATTTGAAACCCGTATCTGGGGTTTTGTCGTCATTGTTGTCACGCTGATTCTGGCTGGCATTGTTGCTTTCATGCTTTACAGCTTGGCCTTCGTGGTTCAACCTTTGAAGTCAATGGCTCCAATGGACCAAGCCTTCGCCAAAATGTTGAATGACATTGTGTTGTTGGTCGTTGGCGGCATTGGCGGTGTGATGAGCCGTAAAGGTGTTCAAGCAGCAGCAGAGAAGATGGCGGCTCCACAGCCCCCAAAGACATCAACCGTAGCGCCTAGCACTTCCCCTGCGCCTACGGCTTCAACTGGGGGAATGTTTGATTTCAACTTTGGCGGCTTCAAGAATCCAGAGTTGGATGAGACTTGGGTTGCACCACCACCACCTACAACTCCACCAGAGCATCTTGAGGACGACCATGTCAGAGAAGAAATTGCTTTGGCTAGAGCAGGAGAGCGATGATGGTGAACCCTTGGATGATTCTTGGGAGTATCAGTGTCGCGGTTACTGCATATTTTTACGGTCACCATGTCGGCTATGTCTTAAAAGACACAGAGGACCAACTGGTGATTGCTCAGAAGAACGCAGAGATGAACCATCAAAAGGAACAGCAGGATGTTAAAGATGAAGCCACTAAACAAGAGTTTGAAACTAAGCTGTCTGGCGTTCTTGCTAGTCGTCCAAGGTTGTTCGTCAACACAACCACCAAAGGTGGATGTTCCACCACTTCCAGCGGGAATGGTCAAGAGAGAGCCGAACTTGACGGACAGACTGTTGAAGACCTTATCAGGCTCGTTGCAGAAGGAGACAGAGCAATCATCGAACTCAACTCCTGCATCGACCGCTACAACCAAGTAAGGGAGACTCTCAGTGGTAACAAGTGAACAACTAGCCAAGCTGCACATTGGTCCACAATGGGTTGATGCTTTGAATGAGACATTCAACCGTTTTGGCATCAATACGCCAAGACAGCAAGCTGCTTTCATTGGTCAGTGTGGGCATGAGTGCGGAAACTTCAAAATCCTTGAGGAAAATCTGAACTATCGCGCAGCCACACTAATGAAATTGTGGCCTAAACGCTTTCCAACTCAAGAGGTTGCCAATGCTTACGAAAAGAACCCTAAGAAAATCGCCAACATGGTCTATGCTTCTCGCATGGGTAACCGTGATGAGTCATCTGGGGATGGTTACCGTTTTCGCGGTCGTGGGTGTATTCAGCTTACTGGTCATGCTAACTATTTTCACGCTGGACAGGCATTGGGTATTGATTTCGTTGCTGACCCTGACTTGGTGGGTACTCCAAAGTGTGCAGCCCTAACTGCTGGCTGGTTCTGGTCAACCCACAATTGCAATAACTTAGCGGAAGCAGCAGATTGGGTCGGACTGACCAAGAAGATCAACGGTGGCACGATTGGTCTAGACGACCGCATCAAACACACCAATGAAGCACTGGCAGTTTTACAAGCCTAATTTCAGCGAAAATATAGGCCATGCAAAACGTAAAGCAGCAACTAAACACACCAGCATTGCCTGACTTGCCTAATCCGCAAGAACGGTATGACAGATTGTCATTTGCTCAGACTAATGCTGTTTTACGTACCTTCTTTTTGAAGGTAACCAATGCTTTTGCGGCTTTGCTTGGTCCTGCTGGCGCTCGATACATTGACTCTCCAAACGGTTTGTTTTTCAGCACAGAAGATCAAGCGCTTGCTGCGACAAACACAAGGTATGACATCACATTTAATCAGACGTATCTGGACAATCAGATAAGTGTTGTTGATTCGTCAAAGATCACTTGTGCTGTTGGTGGCATCTACAACTTCCAGTTTTCTGGTCAAGCAAAATCAACAAGCGCCTCTGCCAAACAGATTTACTTGATGATTAACAGGGATGGCACTGATATTGGCTACACCACAAGGCAAAACACCTTGTCTGGAGCAGATCAGCACATGTCTGTCAACTGGAATTTCAGCATTGACGTGAGTGCTGGTTCATACATCAAATTGCGTTGGGCTGGTGACTCGACAGATTTAAGCCTTGACGCGACAACAGCAACATCTCCACACACTGGTATTCCATCAGCAGTATTGGCGGTCAACTACCTTGCACCATTGCCAGCTACTCTGCCAACGCCACCATAAAGTGAAAACATCATGGCACTCTTTCCTCTAAAAATCCCTGCTGGTGTCTACCGTAACGGCACTGAATACCAATCTGCTGGACGTTACTTTGACTCCAATCTAGTTCGCTGGTTTGAGAATACTTTGCGTCCAATTGGTGGATGGCGTAAGCGTTCATCTAGTCAGATGACAGGTTCATGCCGTGGATTAGTCACTTGGCGTGATAACTCGGATAACCGCTGGATTGCTGCTGGTACTAACTCAAAGCTGTACGCCATGAATGAGGCTGGCACTTTAAAGGACATCACACCAAGCGGCTTCACAACTGGATCGGCTGATGCCGTGTCTAAGTTGGGTTACGGATATGGCACTTACGGCTCATCTGCTTACGGCGTTGCTCGTCCAGACTTGGGCGCATTAACTCCAGCAGCAACATGGACAATGGACACTTGGGGTGAGTATCTCGTTGCCTGTTCTGATGCTGACGGCAAGCTGTACGAGTGGCAGTTAGGCTTTTCAACGCCAACATTGGCTGCTGCCATTACCAATGCGCCAACATCCTGCGCTGCTGTGATGTCTACCGCTGAACGCTTTATTTTTGCTCTTGGCGCATCAGGAAACCCACGTTTGGTGAAGTGGTGCGATCAAGAGAACAATACAGTTTGGACTGCTTCCACCACCAATCAGGCTGGTGACTTTGAGTTGCAGACTGTTGGTTCACTAAAGTGCGGTAAACGCGTCCGTGGATTGAACTTACTGTTTACTGACGTTGATGTTCATGCTTCTTCTTACATTGGCGCTCCATACGTCTACTCGTTTGAGAAGGTTGGCTCTGGCTGCGGTGTAATTTCATCTCAGGCTGTGGCTGCGATTGACACTGCTGCAATGTGGATGTCTCGTTCAGGTTTCTGGGTGTATGACGGATACGTCAAGCCTTTGCAATCTGATGTTGGTGACTACGTGTTCAACAACATCAATTACACACAGGCAAGCAAAATCTATGCTGTCCACAATAGCAAATACGGTGAAATCACTTGGTTTTACCCATCTTCTGCGTCAAATGAGAACGACTCTTACGTCACGTATAACTATCGAGAAGGCCATTGGGCTATTGGTTCTCTTTCTCGCACTGCTGGAACTGATCGTGGGGTGTTCTCTAATCCATTGATGGTGTCTTCTGACGGCTACGTATACGAACACGAAGTTGGATATGACTACGGTGGCGCGTCTGTTTATGCTGAGACTGGACCAGTTGAAATCGGTAACGGCGATGCTGTTATGTCAGTGCGTCAAGTGATTCCAGATGAGCAGACACTTGGTGAGGTCGTTGTGTCGTTTAAGACTCGAATGTATCCAACTGCTGATGAATCGACTTTTGGCCCTTACTCTGCTTCTGAACCAACTGATGTCCGTTTCTCTGCACGTCAAGTGAAAGTGCGTTACACGGGCAATGTGTTGTCTGATTGGCGCGTTGGCGTTACCCGTCTGGAAGCTGTTGCTTCTGGTGGTCGCTAAACGAGTGATGCGCTACTGAGCTGACAAGAGACTAAAATTCATGCAAGAGTTGAAAGCTGGAAAAGTACCAGTTTGTGTTCGTGCTGAATACATCATGTACTTTGAATACTTCAACGGGAATATTTGGTTTCATACTGACATCTTTAGGTGGACGGTAGAAGTCAAAAAACGGTATTCGGAAGATGTGGACAATTTGCTCAGATTAGTCAATTTGACGGTTTTAGCTCTTGTCCGTGAAGATGACATCAAGCTCAAAAAGTTCGCTGAATCATTTGGCTGGACAGAGAAATGTCAAACTAATTTGGTTGATGGCTCTATGGCCTACATCTACGCTTCAAAGCGTAACAAAGGGGAATGATATGGGTGGCGTTGTAAGTGATGTTGTTGGCGGTGCAACAGATATCGTAAAAGGCGGCGTTGATGTTGCTGGTGATATGTTGAAACCAGCTTTGGCGGTTGGTAAGTGGTCAACAGAAAACCCATTGGAAGCTGCTGCGCTTGCTGGTGGTGCTTATTTTGCTGCTCCATATCTGGCTGGTGCTTTGGGCGGTGGTACTGCTGCCGCTGGCACTGGCCTTACTGCTGGTGGAACTGGCCTTGGTTTAAGTGGTGCTGGAACAACTGCTTATGGTGGTCTTGGCGCTGGAATTGGCTCAACATTAGGGACTGAAGCAGCTTTGGCTGGTGGTTTGGGCGGTTCAGCAGTTGGTGGTCTTGGCCTTACTGCTGGCAGTACAGCTCTTGGCGGCATTGGTGCTGGCCTAGGTGCATCAGCACTTGCTGGTGGCGCTGGAACTGCTGCCACTAATGGTCTTCTAAGCAGCGCAGTTAATTGGGCTTCTGCAAACCCACTGCAAGCCGCTGGCCTTGGCTTAACCGCTGCCAAAGCTCTTGGCGGTAGCAGCACACCTTCTTCTTCTACATCAAGCACATCAATTGACCCTGAGATGAAGGCTGCATATCTGCGCAACTTGGAAGAAGCTCGCGCAACTGCTGCTGGCCTTGGTGAGAAGCAATTTGCTGCTTTCCCTGAGTACAGCACAAACATGGTTCAGCAATACATGAACCCATATCAGCAGCAAGTCATTGATGCTTCAATGGGTGACATTGAGCGCCAACGTCAGCAACAGCAGTTGCGTGACCGCGCTGCTGCTGTCCAAGCTAAAGCATTTGGCGGTTCACGTCAAGGCGTTGCAGAGGCTCTGACCAATGAGGCTTATGACCGTACAGCAGCAAACACTGCTGCTCAGTTGCGCTCACAAGGCTTCAGCCAAGCTCAAACACTGGCACTTCAGCAAGAAGAAGCTCGTCGTCAATACGAACAGCAAAAGCTGGATGCTGTGCGCAATCTTGGCTTGGAGCGTCTTGGCGTTTCTCAAGCAGCTCTTGGCTTGCAACCAGCAAACCTTGGCGGCACACAGACAACACCAATCTATCAAAACACTTCAGCTTCTGCTCTTGGTGGCGCATTGTCTGGCGGCATGTTGGGCAATATGATTGGCGGGTCAAGCGGTGCTGGTTACGGCGCTTTGGCTGGCGGTTTGCTCGGTCTTCTCTAAGGGGTAAATGATGGCAACGACTCAAGATTTCGGTGGTTTACTCTTTGGTCAAGGCGGTAGTGGCCTTGAAGAATATCTAACACCAGCACAGACACAAGGTATTCAAAACCAAGCCATGTTGCAAGCTGCTTCAGCTTTACTTCAGGCTGGTGGCCCTAGCGCACGTCCAGTTTCACTTGGTCAGGCTCTTGGCGGCGCTTTGCAAGCTGGTCAGCAAGGTTATTCAACTGCGCAGCAAGGTGCGATTGCTAATTTGATGGCTGGTCAAAAGTTACGTGAAGCAAAGATTGCAGCAGACTTACAAAAGCAAGTCGCGGCAACTTTTGCAGAGCCAATGCAAACAGGTGATGGCGCAGAGGCTATGAAACCTGAAGACATGAAATTCAACCAGTACATGAAGCTGGCGAATATGTACGCAGTTGCTGGTAAGGGTGAAGAAGCCAAACGCTTCCAAGACATGGCTTACCAGATTAAGCCACGCGCTGAAGTTACTGGAACACCATTCGAGGTTTCTGGTATTGACGGTAAGCCATTGTTGGTTCAGCAGATGAAAGATGGAACCATTAAGACTGTTGAAGGCTTTGGTCCCAAGCGTGAAATCGTGTTGCAAGACCTTGGTGGTCGTACAGTTGCCATTGATAAGTCAAAGCTCACAGGCGGTGAGTCTTACGGCAAGACACTGGCTCCACAAGTTGTTGGTGGTGCTGAGACTGGTTACTACGCAATTGGTGGCGGCGGCGGTGGTGGTCAACGACCAGCAGCACCTGCTGCGCCAACTCCACCACTAGGCACGACCATCATGCGTCCTAGCTACACGCCACCAGCAGCTCCTGCTGGTCAAGTCTTACCACCAGCAGGTGTTGCTCCTACTGGATTGACACCAATCATTGCTGGTACTGGTCCAAAGCCTTCTGAGACTTTCTATAAGTCTGCGCTTGGTATTCAAAACACCAATGATGCTGTTAACAACTTCACGGCTGCACTTGAAGGCTTCAAGACGCAAGATATGTTCAGCCCTGAAAAGCGTGCAGCACTTGGCTCTGCTCATAGCAATGCTATGCTGCAAGCCAAAGAGTTGTATAACCTTGGCGTGCTGACAGGTGGTGACGAAGCTATCTTGAACAAGGTTCTTGCGAACCCTGTTGACTTTACAAGTGCAGCAACACCAATTGAGTCAATCCGTAGACAAGCTGAAGACTTGCAAAAAGTCATTCAAGGCGCTAACAAGAACTTGGCTCGTGTCTATAAGCAGCAAGAGATTCCTTTGAATCAGCCACCAGTAAAGACACAAGCTGCTGAAACTGGTCTAAAAGAAGGTCAAACTGCTACCTCAAAGAGTGGCAAGCCAATGGTTGTTCGTAACGGTCAATGGGTGTATCAATAATGGCAACAGTTCCACAATACGATCTACCATCTTCGATGGTTCCACAAGGCGATGTTCCAACAAACATCGTTCCAACTTCTGACTTGCCAACACCAAGCCGAGGCTTTAGCCCTGTGCAAATGGCAGTTAATGCGCCAGCAAGCCTTTGGCGCAATACTGTTGGGGGATTGATTGAAGCTGTATCAAATCCAGCACAAACAGCTACGACCATCATGGACGTGGCTGCTGGTGGCTTGCGTAATGTGACACCAGAGAAGCTGCGTAACTTCATTGACCAGTTTGAGACTAATCCTGAAGCGCGTGATCGTGCTGTTCAGATGGCTAAGATTGTTGGTGGTGATTACGCATCAACTTATGGCACATCTGCTGGCTTTAAGAAAGCAATGGAAGAAGACCCATTCCGTGTTCTTGGTGATGTTTCTTTGATGGCAACTGGTGGTGCTGGTTTGGCGGCTCGCGCTCCTACTGTTGCCTCAAAGCTGTCAACTGTTGCACGAGTAACAAACCCAATGACTACGGCTGGCTATGCAGCAAGTAAAGCATTGCCAGCAGTTGGTAACGTCACGGCTAACGTGCTTGGATTAACCACTGGTGTTGGCCCTGAAACCGTCAAGACTATGCGTGAAGCAGGTTTGACTGGTGCAGAGGCTGCACTTAAAAACATTCGTGGCGAAGTTCCAAAGACTGATGTTCTAGACGAGGCTCGTCAAGCATTGCAGACAATGCGTGAATCAAAGTCAGCCGCATATCAGCAAGGTATTGGAACAACTGCTGCCGATACAACTCCATTGCAATTTAAGCCAATTGATGATGCTTTTAGCAACATCAAGGCAACTTTGTACGAAGGCAAACGAGCCAAAGTTGGTCAAGACCAATTGAACAAAGTTGCTGAAGTTGAAGCAGTGCTTGATGAGTGGCGTGCAGACCCTACTGCTCATACGGCAATTGGCCTTGATGCATTGAAGCAACGTCTTGACGCTATCTACCCAGACAGCCCGATGCAAAAGCAAGCACAGCGCGTCATTAGCGAAACCCGTAAAAAGGTTTATGACACGATTGTCCAGCAGTCACCAGAGTACGCAAAGACAATGGCTGACTATGAACGCGCTATCTCTATTGAGAAAGAGATTGAACGCGCTTTGTCTTTAGGCAAGAACGCTTCTGCTGATACAGCATTACGCAAACTTACATCATTGGCACGTAACAACGTCAATGCAAATTATGGCTATCGCTTGGACTTGGCTAAGATTCTTGAGCAACAAGGCAATGCTGATTTGCTTCCAGCCATTGCAGGTCAGTCAATGTCAGCTACATTGCCGCGAGGCTTGGCTCCACAGGTAGCAGGTGCTGCTGCAATTCCTAGCGCGATTCAAAGTGCTGCTGCTGGTATTACACCAATGGCTTTGCTTGCTGCTCCATTATTCAGCCCAAGGCTTGTTGGTGAGACTGCTTATGGTGTTGGTGCTGCGCAGCGTATGTTGCAGCAAAGCGCATTGAATCGCAACGTGATGGCTCCAACCATTGCAAACGCACAACGCTTGGCCTCACAAGTACCAATGACACCAGAGCAAGCACGTTTGGCGGCTTTGGCTGCGGCTCGTGCTGGCGCTATTCAGCAGCAGCAAGGTGGACTCTTAGGACAGTAAACAAATGGCAACACAAAACCCATACTCAGATTCTCTTTTGATGGATGCTTTTCGTGGCTCATTGAGCAACGCAGAGTCTCTTGGTCGTGGTTTTGCTGTTGCGCCTGTTGGGTTGCTTGGTGATGTCAACGCCTTGGCGCGTCAGTACATCACACCACGCTTGCCTTCACGAGTGCAAGGTTTGCTGCAAGCAGCGCCAGCAGCACCAACAACAGAGCAGATTCTGTCAAACATTCCTCGTGTGTCGAATCCACGCATGGAGACTGCTGGCATGGAACAGCTTGGCGCTGCAATGAATCCTCGTGGTCCTGTTGACTTGGCTCGTGGTGCTGGTCGTGTGGCTGGTAATGCCATCAATGAAGCAATGGTCTATGACCGTGGGTTGCTGGCTGGTATTACGCCACAGCCAAACCGCATATTCGTTCCAGCTTCTTCTGAAGAATCATTGAGAGCTTCTCGTATGCTCAAGACAATGAAGCCTGAAGATGTTTGGCGTGAAACTGGTGTTGGCAATTGGGGTGGTGAATACGTCAAAGAGATTTCTGACAAAGGCGCAAAGTTCAACACAGCGCAAGACATTGCTACTGACGCTCAAAAGATTCGTGATCGTAATCTTGAGTTGAAACAGACCATTAAAGAAAGCCAAAGCACATACCCTGATTTGTTTCCAAAGGAATTGACTGCTGCTCGCAGACCTTTGCGTGAAGAAATCAAAGCAAACCAGAATATGCTTGAGCGTTACTATGGTTATGAGTCAGACCCAAAGTGGGCTGGTAACTTTGCTCAGTTGGCTTACGAGCATCCTGAACTTTACAAAGCATTTCCTGAGTTGAAGAATGTTGTAATTCGTCAAGGTCGTGAAGGCGGCCCATACCTAGGCTCTTACGAGAGACTTCCACATCTGCAAGTTGGCTCAGTTGATGTCTACGGGCAATCTTTACGTGGCAATCCAAAGTCAACAGCTACGCACGAGATGCAACACGCAGTTCAAGACATTTCTGGTTGGCAATCAGGGGGTACTCCTGAGCAGTTTATGTCTTCTGAAGTAACCAATGGCTTTACTCCATTTGAAAACTATCAGCGCCTTGCTGGTGAAGCTCAAGCCCGTCTTGCACAGACAAGGCTTGACTTGACGCCAAAAGAACGATTGCAATACTACCCATTTGCTCAAGGTAAATATGGCCTTGATGTAAGCCCTGATGAGCTAATGTTTGATACTGGTCTACTAGGCCGCTGACCCAAAAAACGCAGCCGTTAACGGGTCGCGCTTAATCTTTCTTTTCAATTGACGTTCACGCGCCAGCCTAAACGCTTTCTTCTCAACATCTTCCTTCTCGCGCATTTTCTGAACCCTTTGGGTGCTGGTCATTGGTCTTGGCTTCACAGCGTCAACACCAATGCCATAACGGTAAGCAGCAGTTGGGATGCCTTGATACTCAGCAGGATGCCACTCTTGGATGTAAACCTGATTGCGCTGGTACAGCTCACGCAAGATTGCTCTCGCATGACGCACGTGGCAATGAATAACCTTTGACACTTCCATCGCTGTCAAAGGTTTGTCCATGATTGCTTTGATGAGTCTTGGACGCTGAACTGATTTCATTGCTTCCGTCTTTCAATCTCTCGATTGATGTACCAAACAGCCTTCTCCAAGTCCTCAATGGCATCGTGCTTTAGGTCAGCTCTCCAGATGTATTTCATGGCATTACCGAGGCAGAAGTTCATGTGTTCCGTCACTTGGATTGCCTGAATCCCCGACGGGTGGCTGTTGTAGTGCTTCGGGTTGTTTACGTTGTCCGTCATCTGTCTTGTCTTTCTTGCCAAAGATTGCGCCCCAATTGCTGATTATTTTGTCAGTATCTTCTTTACGTCTTGTACTGCCTTTACCCATTACTTCCTCCTTGATTTAGTTTTAAAAGTTTGTTCATCAGTCATCCCATTCCTAAGTCTGTGTCTCGCGCAGCTTATACCTATGCCGTATTTAGCACAGGCAAACATGATTGGCATACGTTCGCCATCAACAAAAACATATCTTGTTGTGTCTTTGTTGTTGAGCTGCTCTTTACTTGTAGCCCATCTGCAATTTTCTTTGTAATAGCCTTTTGAATTGTCTATTCTGTCAAGTGTTTTACCTTGTGGACGTAAGCCCATGTCATTAAAAAACACATTAAAAGAAAGCCATTCTTTGCATACAGTTATGTTTCTCTTTGGATAAGATTCATGACCACCTTTTCCTTCGCATCGCTGAATCATTGCGTGCCAAGACTTATATGTTGGAGTTTTTGCCATTCCATGCTTTGTTCCTTTTTCAGCACGTATTTTTGACCCAACACACCCACAACTTATTGAACTTCCATTATTTAATGTATTTGCAATAACAACACGCTCAATTCCACAAACGCAACGACATAGCCATCTGGTTCTTTGGCCCTTTCTGTCAAAAAAAGAAATTGCAGTCCAATAACCGTATTTCTTTCCAGTTCTATCCAAAATTCCAACCATATTTGCTCCCCAGCAAAAGAAAAGCCCACAGGGACAGTCTCGGCTTACGCCGTGGGGAGACACCGCTAGTACGATGCAGACTGCCCTTGTGGGCTTACTAGATTCATTGCTCCCCAGCAATGAATTGACTATACATCAAACTTCTTTGTAAAAAATACCATCAGCACCTAAAGTACCACGTCTATTTTTAATTTCTTCAAAAGCAGACTCAAGGCAATCTGTAAGATTGATGTCAAGTAGCGCACAAATGTTAATCAAAACGACAGTACAGTCACCAACAGAATCTACTATTTCTTTCATGTTGTTTGATGTGATGCCATCACGAAGCTCATTCACTTCTTCTTCAAGTTTTTGCAACTGTGCCAATGCTGTGCTGTTGGGAATAATCTTTCGCGCTTCAGACCAACGCAATACCTTCAATTCCAATTCTGAATAACTCATTTCTTCTTTCCTTTAGGTGTGACGTTTGCTGTACCAGCTCGGCTGTAAATCTTGAACTCACGAGGTGCGAGGTCAATCTTTTCTTTGGTGGTTAGTTTCTTTTGCTTAACTTCCACAAGATCATCCATCACTTCAGCCATTGTCATCTTGTAACCTTTTGCTCGAACTCCCATCCTTTGTGGGACTCGATTGACGTGAAGTGGCTTAATCAAGTGATGAATTGTCCCATGCGTTGGGTTTGTCTTTCGAGCTTCATCCGTCAACTCAGCCATGCTGTGCGATGACATCTTGTGCTTATTCTGCACTTGGATGCTTTTCATAAAGTCCTGCATATACGTCTTGACGTAATCTGGGTGGAAGGCGTTAATCACGGTCATTGAATGATTCCATTAAAAAAAGGGTTGTGATGTAGGCAAGTGCTACACCAAGGAAAGTTAAGAAGCCAACGCCAAGCACAAAGCAAAGCAAGGCAATATTTGAGATGTCTTCATGTGCGAAGTCTGTCATGGTGTGCCACCTCGTTTGATGCGGCATTGCAAGGCATAACCCCATGCCATTCCCCACAAAATCCATATTGCACGATGCTCAAACATCCATGAATCAGGGTCTTTGTTCCAGTTCAAGAAGCCAACCAACACATAGACAATTGCCAGCATGATTGGGTAAGCTATTAGGTCGATGTATTTCATTTTGGTCTTCCTCCACCACGTTTGCGCCAGCCTGTCATGTGTTCTTCTCCTTGAGTTTGGCTTCGACAGCGGCTATTGCTAAAAACAAATTACCTTTCTCTAGCATTTTTACAATGATTGCTGTTTCTCCAGTAGTCAGCCCAACCCATGTGCGTTGTTGTGGTGTGGTGTAGAGCTTTGCCTCAACAAGATTTGCAATTGCAAACTCGCCATCACGCCACTCAATATAAATTTGACCAGACGAATTTCGCTTGACCTTTGCCACAGGCTCACCCTGTTCTTGCTTTGGCTGTGGGTGGGTGTAGAGGGCGTGCGCCGCTTCTCGATAATGCTTGGCTGCGCCGACTGCTTGACGCTTGGAATCTTCATCGCGCAAACTCCAAGAGGCTTCCTCAATCGATGCAGCAGCGTTCATAACAAGCGACCACCATGCGGAGGAATCAGCCACAGGCTCACCCTGCTCTTGCTTGGCTAGTGCTTCTTCTAAGTTTTGAAGCGCAAACCGATACTTATCGGCCTCTGCCATCCAATAATGCCAATGCGAAACTACATCGGCATACGGCTCTTGTTTTTCTGCATCTGCAATGGCGTTTTCTAAAGCGTAGATTGCAGCTTTCTGCAACGTCACCGATGTGTCGTAATCAGCATCGTATTGCAACGCCTCAAGCGCCAGCTTCATTGCTTCTTTACTCATGGTGCTTCCTAAATTCAAATCCGCTGTCAAGATAATTCAATGAGCAATGGTTGCATTGCATCAAGTTGACGGTGTAAACCATTGAATAGTCTGTCTGCGGGTGTTTTTCAAACTTCTGTTTTTGAATCAGAGTTGGGTCAATGTTGCTTATGTGTTTTTTACGAACGCAACGTACACGTTTCCAAGCCTCGCTAAACGGCAAAGAGCTTGACAAAACAACCATTAAATCAAAAAATAAACTCATAGCGGAGCCTCTGGCAGTTGTGCGCGTTGCGCTTGTTGGTACGCTTTAATTTGTTTGGCAGTCCAAGGAACTGCGCCTGTTGCTGGTGGGAAAGGCCAATTCATAAAAGCTCCAATGCAAAGTCAATTGCCAAAAGTGCTTTTTCTTCCAAATCAAACTGGTCAGTCAAGAAGTTGGTGTCTGTGTTTTCCAACGCTTCACGAGCAAGTAACAAGGCTTGTCTGATTTGTTCAAAGTCAATCATGTCTTCTCCACGTGAGTAAATAGTTCTTCTCGTTTAAGTTTTGCAGCAAGTCCTGCTTCTTCTTTTGATTCAAACATACCAACAGTCATTCGTTGTTTGTTGTGAGAAATAGATGCTATCCACTTTTTTGCGGCTTCATGCCAGTGAACACCTCTATATCCGCTAGTGTTATCTTTCCTTGGAGAGATGTTTTCACAGTTTTGTTTTTGAGTTGCAAGACGAAGATTTGAAATCCTGTTATCTGAACAATCTCTGTTTATGTGGTCAATGTTCAATTCTGGGAAACTGCCGTAAACATAAAGCCAAGCAAGTCTATGAGCCTTATAAGTTTTTCGGTCTACTCCAATATGGATATAACCTCGGATGTGTACAGAGCCAACATTGCTACCAATTTTGTATTTGGCAACTTGTTTTATTCTTGTAAACAAACCAGTCTTTTCGTTGTAATGAAACAACTCTTTTAATCTCAGTTGAGTAAGCATGTCGCACCTCATCATTGGTGGAAGTCATCACATTGAAAGAAGTGACAGCAGGACGGTGATGAATCGCCTTTTCCCCCGCTAAAGGTAGCTGTCACTTGCATATTAACATCACTTTGCATTTGCATCAATTACTGAACGTGCTCTGCGCATCTTGATTTCTTTAGCAACAATGTCCATTGCCTTTTCAAGTTCGCCAATGGTTGTAATTTCAAGTTGAGCATCGTGGATTTCAGCAACTAACATAATCGCCGTCAACTCAGCAGCCTTCAAGATGAACTTTTCATCACGGCTAACGCCACGCTTGGCAACTGCAAGCAAAGCATCCTGACCAGCCTTGATGTCTGCTGCATAGTCGTCACCAATCTTCATTCGTGCCAGAGCTTCTGCAATGTTGAACGCGCTGATGATGGTGTCAATGTCAATGCGCGTGGCTTCACCTTTGCGCAGACATTCCAATGACTCATGGTTCTTGATCTTCAAGTGCAGCACAGCGTCACCTGTCTCGCTGATATTCCTGAAGCCATTGATAACCCATTGAACAGCGTCAAGGCGAACGCCTTTAGGCTTGTACTTCTTACGTGGTTTGCTCATTGTCCTTGCACCATTAAATCAATCTCAAGCTGTCTTACTCGTTCGCGCAATGAGTCCAGCTCCTGCTCTGCCAGCTCAAGCTCTGTCACCAGACTGCAAATGATGTTTGCAATCTTTGCTGTACCTACGGCTTGATAAGACTCAAGCTCACGCGCCATCATCAAGGCTTGTATGCGGTTTTTCATATCTGTTCTTTCTGTTTAACGTACAACTTAAACCATTGACCAACTGACCAAACAAACCAAGGAATTAAGATAAATCTCCACAAGCTGTTTTGAGCAAATTCAATTAGTGGTGGAACAATGCAACCAAGAGTCACAAGAATCGGTCTTGCCATTGCTCTTATGTCGTCTAATTTCACAGCTTCTGCTCCTTGTTCTTGGTTGCGCGTGAGTGTTCACGCTCCTGCTTCACACCACCAAGCCATCCAGCCATTGCGCCACGGCTGGCTGCTTCACGAATCATGGTGGCTAATTCATCAGGACGAATCATTCCAATCTTTCCACCAGAACGGCGGATGAAGTCGGTCACGATGTCGTCAATGTCGTTTTGTAGTTGCTCGGACATATGTTGTTCTTCCTCAAAAAGCATTTAGTTGTTACGGGCTTGGAGCATTGCGTCTGCGCCTTGATACGCTGCTGCTGCAATCTTGTGTTCTGCATCTAGTTCTTTTGTCACTGGATATTTAGCAATCAAAATTGCTTGCATTGCCTTGGCAGCAAAGTAGTCGCGCAATGTCATGCCACCTTGCAATTGCTTTGCTTCTTCTTCTGTTTGTGGTTTCATAGCAATGAACGGGTCTGCAATTGGAAACGCTGGAATATTTTTATTTTTCATGTTCAACCCCAAAGATGTGAAACCAAGAAACCAGCAGCAAAGGCCAGCGCAATGTGAACCCAGTATTCGGCTTGCGCTGACTCGTCAGAGCGATGGCCTTCCATCCATTCCCAACGCTGCTGGCGCTCCAAGTCGTAATAGTTATCGCCAAAGGCTTCTTCCATCGTGTGTGGATAGCAGCGGGTTGTGTCGTTGAGTTTCATGGTTTCAATCCTTAGTGGTTGTTGATGAGTGAATCATATCACACTTGATTAGCATGACAAGGATTATTTTTAATAGGTGTGTCGTTTGCACCACAAATCCCTAAAATCCTAGTCGGCTGGTCGGTTTCTCCAGCCTATGCTGCGTGGCTCTCCTCTGCGCAGTTGCCTTTCAATGGGTGGCGGTTCGCTGTCACCCATCTTTTTGTCTATGTGATTACATAGTCAAGTTCATGTTAACATATTGCACATGAACACATCTACATACATCACAGACATCAAGCAACGAGCTGCGGCTGCTGGATTCAACATGGCAGAGGTAAGCCGTGAGGCTGGTCTAGACCAAGCCCAAGTCTCTCGTTGGATTTCAGGCAAGACAGTTCCATTGGTGTCATCCGTGGACAAACTCAAAGCTGCGCTTGATCGCCTTATTGCAACTCGCATCAGCGAACTGACGAAAGAACCACAATGATTCGCATTATTGGTGTGGACTGCGGCGCTCAAGGCGCGTTCTCGCTGTACGTTGACGGCAAGTTTGAGCGCGTCATTGATATGCCTTGCGTTGAGGTAATTCGCGGCGGCAAGAAAAAGAATCACATCTCTGCGCAAGGTGTGGCTGCTGCCATCAAGGAATTGAACCCAACTCACGCCATCGTGGAAAAGGTTGGCGCAATGCCCAACCAAGGCGTGACATCAATGTTTGCGTTTGGTCGTGCTGCTGGTTTGATTGAAGGTGCACTGTCTACGCTGTCAGTACCAATCACATTCGTCACACCACAAGCATGGATGAAGGCAACGCAATGCGGCAAAGGCAAGGACGCAATCCGTCACCGCTGCATGGAGCTGCATCCAGATCACCAACAGCAGTTTGCTCGAGTCAAAGACAGTGGCAGGGCTGATGCGACCATGATGGCTTATTACGGGAGCAAGTTATGACACGTGAAGAAATAATTAAGCTGGCAAACGAAACTGAGCTGTGCCAGTGCCTTTGGATTGAAGAAGAAGATTGCATTGAGCTTGAATCAGTAATTGCTTTTGCCAAACTGGTAGCAGCTAAAGAGCGTCTTGATTGTTTTGATGCGGCATATCAAGCATATGCAACCAGCGAAGTATTAAAAGCAATCCGAGCAAGAGGTGAAGCATGAAACTTCCACGATTACCACGCAAGTGCAGTGTCCTTGAAGCAAAGTATTCAGCAGAGCAGATGCACGAATACGGTGAGTTATGCGTCAAAGAATACATGAAGCAGATTCCAACGCTGATTCAAATACCACCACCACCAAAAGCATCATTGCTTGACCAAGTAAGGAACGCATTGTTATGAGTGATATTCAAGTAGTTTGCTTAACAGTTGTATTTATTGCATATATGTATTTTTTGACGAGGTGAAGCATGAACGAACAAAAATCAGAAACCGAAGTGATGCGCGAACACATTGTCTGGCTTGGATCTGAGCTGATGAAGACACAAGTAAGACTCAAAGAACGTGACAACATCTTGAGCGATTTGCTCAACCCTGACATTGTTGGTTGGGCAGTGCCGCAGGAGATACGCGCAGCAATTTACAACTTGTTCAGCCATGAGCGTGAAGAAGAAACAAATTCATACAACAGAAAGTGAAACCATGAAAATCAAACTAAGGCCATCAGCAGCATCGCGCTGGATTAACTGCCCTGCATCTGTGAAGCTATGCGAAGGCATACCGTACCAACCAGCAGGAAAAGCTGCGCAGATTGGCACAGCGATTCACGCTGTTGCTGAGACTTGCATCTTGACGGGTGTATCGCCAACGGACTTCATTGGCAAGGAAGTTGAAGGCATCACCATCACGTCAGTCAATGCAGACTTCGCGCAGCAACACGTCAACCATATTCGTGACCTAGAGCTTCGTCTTGGCACGTTAAAGGTTGAACAGTACGTCACCATCTACGAATCGGACAAAGTCGAGCTTGGTGGCACTGCTGACGTGTTGGCCTACTCGGATGAGAAGGACACGCTGGTCATTGCTGACTTGAAGACAGGTCGTGGTTATGTTGACGCTGACTCGGACCAGATGAAGCTGTACGCCATCGGCGCAATGCGCTCACTCAAGGCAGAGTTCCGCAACATTGAGTTGGCAATCATCCAGCCGCATCATGGCGAGCCACGCACACACAAGCTGACCTTCAAGGAATTAAATCAGTGGGCATTGGAGAACCTGACACCAGCATTGGTGGCAATTGCTGACGGCACAACAACACCAACGCCATCAGAGAAGGCGTGTCAGTGGTGTCCAGCCAAAGCAACTTGCCCTGCGCACGTTGAGAACTTCAACGAAGTGGCAGCGCAGCCAGCAATGCACACGATGACAGAAGACGAGCTGGCAGCAATGCTTGCAAAGGTTGATGCTGTCGAGGACTACATCAAGGCACTGCGCAAGTACGCCACAGAGCGTATTGAGTCAGGATCAATCATTCGTGGCTGGCAGATGCAACCAAAACGCGCACTGCGTAAGTGGGCTGACGAGGAAAAGGCTTATGCAGTCCTACTGCAAGCAGGGCTGACTACGCAGCAAATCTATGTGCAGTCCATGATTAGCCCGTCAGAAGCCAGTAAGTTGTTGTCCAAAGACAACAAAGCGTTGCTGGATGACATCACTAAAAAAGAATCTTCTGGTTTGACGCTTGCGAGAGCTGTCGGACTTGCGCAATAATCCAAACCCCCGAGTCGTTTGACTCATAACTCTGAAAGGCAAAAAGCAAATGCTTAATCTCTCATCCTCATCTGGCGGTGGCAACTACATCCGCTTCTCTCCACAAGCCAACGCATGGACAAATGCTGACGGCGAAATCCAACTCAAGAAGGTCGTGTTTGATTGCGACAACGTGCAAACAGGTTGGCTGTTGCTCGTTGTAGGTCAACGTGAGTGGATTCCTGATACAGCCTTAGGTCAGAAGGGCAAACAGCCTTCACCAGACCACAAGCGCGGCTTCCTTGTGAAGTTCTACAACAAGGAGATGGGCTTAGTTGAGTGGTCATCTAACGGTGTCGGTCCTAACATGGGCCTCGAAGCACTCTACAACGCAGTGTCAGCACAACGCGCAGCCAACGCTGGCAAGTTGCCAGTGATTGAGTACACAGGCGCGAAGTTGGAGAAGATTGGTAAAGGCACAACCCGTGTACCAGCCTTCAACATCGTGAGCTGGATTGAGCGTCCTGCTGGTATGGATGCAGCATCAGCACAAGACGATGGAGAACAAGAGTTCACGTCAACAGGTGCAGTTGCTCAAGCAGCGCCAGCACCGAAGTCAGCAGCAGCGCAAGCTGTTGAAGAAGACGAGATGTTTTAAGCATCTTGAAAAGACGGGGCTGCTTAACGGCGGTCCCGTTTTTTTGTCTCTATGAAAATACTAAACGAAGAATTTTTGGAGTTGCTCGTAATTGCATTGGCTCAAAGGGTCTATGAATTGGAGCAACGTATTGAAACACTAGAAGAAGAATGGGATGACCATGACTAAACATACACAAGGGCCGTGGAGAGTTGTCGAGGAACCTCACCAGAAGATGATTTCGAATTGGGGCATACAGATAGGTAGTCACAAAATTAGTTTCTTTCCGTATGTCTACCAATATGCCGACATAGAAAAAACTTGCGGTGGGTACGTCACCGATCAAGAGATGCACGCCAACGCCCGCCTGATCGCCGCAGCGCCTGATTTGCTTGAGTCAGCAAAACTTCTGATTGATTCATACGACATTTGCCGCAAGGACAGAACGCCAGACGTAATTTTTG
>ERZ650308.172-NODE-172-length-36785-cov-10.579227_pt1 | contig 36785 bp, 37 predicted proteins | sample MGYA00376244_ERZ650308 | MGnify/ENA primary metagenome ERZ650308 (study PRJEB26733, sample SAMN07839295) | wastewater metagenome | biome: small river; feature: stream; material: water | place: USA: North Carolina | collected 2016-04-26 ... | reverse complement strand
TTATAAAGGGGGCCAACTGAAAGTTGGCCCCCTTTATAATTAATTTATTTATTTATTCAACTCTTTGTTTTATTAACCCTCAACATATGCCTTAAAGTTATTAAGTATCGTTTGCCATCCTTGCTTTTGAAGGTCAACACTGTTTACTTCTTCAGGTTCAAAAGTTTCAATAATTTTTGTTCCATCACCGTCTACTTCAAATTGGATGTTCCATTCTCGTCCATCTCCAAGGAATATTTCAATAAATGATTGGTCAATTATTTTGGTAAATGTTCCCCAGAAGTCAAATTCAACAGAGCCGTCTTTTGCTGCCATGATGTAATGAAATTCTCCATTAACTGTAAAATCGCTGCTTGCTTTTGGACAATGCCAATCATTACTTGCATAATTCCATTGCATGACATGTTCAGGTTTGACCCACAAGTTCCATACAATTTCAATAGGTGCATTGATTGTCGCCTCAACTGTAATAAGGTTCATTGTAATAATATTTATAGTGCTATTGATTAATTTTAAAAAATTAGTAATTATCGTCATTGATTTCTAACCAATAACCGTCTGGATCTTGTAGCCAGATTTGATGGACGCCATCTACTCTGGTAGTGACTGCATTCTTTTTACCTGATACGTCCTCCCATGACCATTTTGCCTCCACTAGCTTGCCAATAAACGATCTAAAGTTTGGCACAGTATAACAAGTGTGTTGATTTTTATAGTAGGCCATTTTTTCTGTAGCCCCCTGAATCACATGTAGCATTGAGTGATCTCCAGTGTTATACCAGGCATGCTTGTTATCGTTGAATGGATTGGGTATACTATCCAATCCAATGATCTTCGAATAAAATTCAAGTGATTTTTGTAAATCAATTACATAAATAGCAGTATGATTGATATGAGTTTTGGCTTGTTGAGCTTGAGCTGAACTTGAGGCCATACAAATGATACATAAGGCAAGTAAACATTGTTTCATAGTAGAAAATTTTGTTAAATGGTTAGCCAGTGATTTCTCCTTCAAATATATTTAAATTAACCACTAATATTTCACCTATTTGATTAAACTTCTGTGAAGACGCTTTGTCTAAGGGTTGAATGTTAATCATATTCCTTATTTTAGCAATAGATTAATTCATCTTTAACCAAAGTCATAAAAAACAATTCATTTATTTATGAGTAATGTATCAAAAAACATGCGCGTTTACCATCGTTATTTAGGGTTCTTCTTGGCTGGCATCATGGCCATCTATTCAATTAGTGGTATCATTTTAATATTTAGAGAAACTTCATTTTTAAAGTCGGAAGTACATAAAGTAATTACAGTTGCACCTAATTTAAAAAATGAAGAAATTGGCCCTGCTATCAAGCTTAAAAATTTAAAAGTACTAGTAGAGCAAGCAGATATAGTTCAATTTGAACAAGGCACTTATAATAGAACTTCAGGTGTTGCAGATTTTAAAGTAAAAGAATTACCAAGTTTTATTAATAAACTTACAAAACTACATAAGGCTACTACCAAAGATCCTTTGTTTTATTTAAATATCTTTTTTGGTTTGTCTTTATTTTTCTTTGTTATTTCGTCTTTCTGGATGTTTATGCCAGGAACTACTATATTTAAAAAAGGTATTTATTTTACAATAGGTGGAGTTGTTTTAACGCTTATTATGTTATTTGTTTAATCGATTTGCTAATAACAAGTTTTTAAACTTCATAAAAAAGGAGCACTCGAAATAAGTGCTCCTTTTTTATGGAATGAACTTTTCAATATTCAATCTTATTGTATAAGGTTATTGTATAGTACGTTTGCTGTTTTGTGTAATACAGCATTGAAGCCATTGAAAGTTTTTGAGTCACTGCCATTACAAATTACAACAAATCCGATTTTTTCTTTAGGCTCAAAAAACATGATACTATTTAATCCATAAGCAGAACCAGTATGCCCAATCATCTGTTTGCCATCAATGAGTTTGCCTGTAGTTTCAATAGCCATGCCATAACCTTCTTCAATGGATTGAATAGCTTGCATTTGCTTCGCTAATTTTTTAGGCATAATCCTTACACTTTTATATTTGCCTAATTGACTATGCATGATCATATATTTTGCAAGATCATGCGCTGAAATCTTCATGCCACCGGTTGGAGAAAAAATGGGTGTAGTTCTGCCTATAATATATTCACTGATCTCTCTTGTTCTTGGGTCGTATGCGTTTGGAGAATGTACAAAAGTTCCATTTTCCTTATTAAACTCATAAATTTTTGCAATCAAATTGCTATCTAATTGGTTTACATTATAACCTCCATAGAGTCCAAGTGGTGTTAATATTTGTTGTTGTATGTAGGTGTCAAATCTTATACCTGTTATTTTCTCAACAATTGTTCCTGCCATATTGTAATTTAAATTGCAATACATATAACCTTTATTGGGCTCATAGTTGTTATAGCAATTAGCCCAGTTTGGATTTTTATTTGGGTCAATTGCATCTAAATTAAAATAGCCTTCGCTATCATTAATAGAGGAACGATGCGATAAAATCATCTTTAAGGTGATGACTGTATTTGGATACTTTGGATTTCTTACTTTAAAACCTATTAGTTCACTGATGTCCTGATCCAATTTCAGTTTCTTTTTAGCAACCAATTGCATAATAGCAGTTGCTGTAAATGATTTAGAGATAGAAGCTATTCTGAAAATGTCTTTATTGCCTAAAGGAGTTTGAGATGCTGCATCTTTTAGTCCAAAGGAATGATTGTATATAATATTATTGTTTTTAACCACTGCAACTGAAAGCCCCATGACTTTGGTCATTTCCATAATTGATTGAATCTCTTTTTCGGCCTTTTCGGCTTGCGCAATTGATTGATTACCAATTAATAGGGTAAGTATACACAAGAAGAGGGTTGTGGCTGTATATTTTTTCATAACTAAATTTATGTTTTTTAATTCAAAACATTAATCGTAATTTTACGATTAATATGGGAGCAACTAAAACAAAAGACTATTCAATTCAGGAATTAAGCATTGCAAAGTATGCCAAAGCCTTATCGCATCCAGCTAGAATTGCTATTCTAAACTTGCTATTAAAAAAACAAGCTTGTGTTTGTGGCGATATCGTTGATGAACTGCCACTTTCTCAAAGTACTGTTTCACAACATTTAAAAGCGTTGAAAGAAGCCGGATTAATTAAAGGGGATATAGATGGCGCATCCATTTGTTATTGTATTGATGAGAAGGAGTGGAGTAAGGCCAAAGCGCAATTGAATCAGCTATTTGACAAATTTGTATTGCCATTAAAAAGCTGCTGTTAAAATTTTTTACTAAAAATGATCGGTTTATTACGATAATTAAATAAATTAAAAATGAATACTATGCAAACAAAAGAACAACTAAAAGAAATTGTCAGAAAAAAGTATAGTGAAATTGCTTTACAAGATAAGGCAGACAATATGGCATCATGCTGTGGGGCAGGCGGATGTTCTACAGAAGTGTATAATATTATGTCAGAAGACTATACGACATTGGAGGGGTATAATGCTGATGCCGATTTAGGATTAGGATGTGGTTTGCCAACTCAATTTGCAAAAATTAAAAAAGGCGACACAGTTGTTGATCTAGGTAGTGGTGCTGGCAATGATTGTTTTATTGCGCGTCATGAAACTGGTGAGACTGGCAAAGTAATTGGGGTAGATTTTACTCCGGCAATGATTGAAAAAGCAAGAGCAAATGCTGAACTTAGAGGGTTTAATAATGTGGAGTTTAGACAAGGAGATATAGAGCATATGCCCATTACGGCGAATACAGCTGATGTGGTAGTGAGCAACTGTGTATTGAATTTAGTGCCTAATAAAGATGCTGTCATCAAAGATATTTATAGAGTGCTTAAGCCTGGAGGTCATTTTAGCATTTCAGATGTAGTTTTAGTAGGTGCATTGCCAGAAGGGTTAAGGAAAGATGCAGAAATGTATGCAGGCTGTGTTGCCGGTGCAATTCAAAAAGAAGTCTACTTGGAATTAATTCATGCAAATGGATTTGAGCAGGTGCTAGTACAAAAAGAAAAGCCAATTGTCATTCCTGATGATATTTTGATTCGTTATTTAACACAATCAGAAATAGATCAATTTAAATCTGGATCAACTGGAATTTTTAGCGTTACTGTATTTGCACAAAAGCCACAATCAGGTCAAACTCCAGCTAATGCGCAAAAATGTGTTCCAGGTGCGGGTTGTTGTTAGCTTCAACTTATTATAAATCAAATTGTAGTTTAAATAAAATAGAGATGCCGAATCAACATTGCGCACCAACCGCAGAAAGAAAAAAATTAAGTTTTTTAGATCGTAACCTAACGCTTTGGATATTCTTAGCCATGGCTGTTGGTGTTGCAATTGGCAACTATCTTCCAGAAGCACCTGTATATATTCAGTCATTTTCGAAAGGCACAACGAATATTCCCTTGGCAATTGGTTTGATTTTGATGATGTATCCTCCTTTTACAAAAGTAAAGTATGATCATTTGGGCAAAGTGTTTAAGAACACAAAAGTCTTAGGGATGTCCTTATTTATCAATTGGATCATCGGTCCAATTTTAATGTTTCTTTTGGCAATACTTTTCTTAAGAGATCAGCCTGAATATATGGTGGGCTTGACTCTAATTGGTTTGGCGAGATGCATTGCAATGGTGATTGTTTGGAATGAATTGGCCGAAGGTAGCAGAGAGTACGCAGCAGGATTGGTTGCATTAAATAGTATTTTTCAAGTGGCATTGTACAGTGTATATGCCTATATTTTTATCACAGTCCTGCCACCCTATTTTGGAATCAAAGGAACAGTGGTGGAAATATCAATGGCTCAGATTGCTGAATCTGTTGCAATTTATTTAGGAATACCATTTGTACTTGGTTTTTTGTCAAGGCATATATTGATTCGAATTAAAGGCGAGGAGTGGTTCAATACAAAATTCATTCCTTTTGTTTCTCCAATTACCTTAGTCGCTTTGTTGTTTACCATTATGGTGATGTTTAGTTTAAAGGGTCAATTGATTGTTCAAATCCCTTTTGACGTGGTTAAAATTGCTATACCATTGGCAGTCTATTTTGCGATCATGTTTTTAGTTAGTTTTTTAATTGGTAAAAAAATGGGTGCTGATTATGCAACCAATACTTCTATTGCTTTTACAGCAGCAGGCAACAATTTTGAATTAGCAATTGCAGTAGCGATTGGTGTATTTGGAATCAACAGTGGTCAAGCTTTTGCTGGTGTGATTGGGCCCTTGGTAGAAGTGCCAGCATTGATTTTATTAGTCAATGTGGCTTTTTGGTTAAGGGATAAATTATATAAACCAAGCGCTCTTTAATGATAGAGTAATATTAAAGCGGCAATCTAATATTTGTAAGAATTCAATTGAATAAATGACATGAAAAAAATTTTAGTTTTATGTACCGGGAATAGTTGTCGCAGTCAAATTGCCGAAGGTTATTTAAGACATTTTGCAGGAACTAAAGCGGATGTTTATAGTGCTGGCGTGGAAACCCATGGTGTCAATCCAAGGGCGATCGCTACCATGAAAGCAGATGGTATTGATATCTCAGCTCATACATCAAACAATATTACAGAATATGCAGGTGTTGATTTCGATTTTGTTATTACAGTTTGTGATAATGCAAAAGAACGTTGTCCTTTCTTTCCTACCAATGCACAAAAATTTCATTACAACTTTCCTGATCCAGCTAAAGCTGAAGGTACAGTGGCGGAGATAGAAAAATCATTTGAGACAGTTAGAGAGATGATTAAACAATATTGTGAAGATTTTATCAAAGACAATATTTATTATAAATAATTTGAAATGAAAAGCGACCCATCGCAGCGACCGATTCTTGGTTTAAAACAGAATCTGAATCAATTTGTGTTATTGATTGTGGTGAATGCTTTTGTGGGTGCTATGATTGGAATTGAAAGATCCATTTTTCCGGAATTTGCCGCTTTTAAATTTAATATCCATTCAACGTCTATTATTTTATCGTTCATTGTCATTTTTGGATTTTCAAAAGCCATTGCAAATTATTTCTCTGGTTATTTGGCTGCAAAATTTACCCGAAAAAAAGTTTTGTTACTTGGTTGGATACTAGCGCTCCCAGTCCCACTTATTTTTATACTAGCGCCAAGTTGGAATTGGATCATTTTTGCCAACGTACTCTTAGGTATTCATCAGGGATTTGCATGGTCAAGTACGGTAGTTATGAAGATTGATCTTGTTGGTCAGCAAAATAGAGGCTTAGCAATGGGGCTGAATGAATTTGCTGGTTATATCGCTGTCGCCTTAATGGCTTTCTTCACAGCTTATATTGCTGACCGTTTTGGTATTTTCCCTTTCCCTTTTTATTTAGGCCTTGCTGTTGCAGTAATTGGATTATTCATTACATGGATTTTTGTTAAAGACACTTCTGGATTTGTAGAAGCAGAATCACTTACCACAAGTAGTTCAATTCCAAGACTGAAAAACGTATTTACAGCAACAAGCTTTACGAACAAAAATTTAAGTTCAGTGACACAGGCAGGTTTGGTGAATAATTTAAATGACGGTATGGTTTGGGGCTTATTGCCAATCATACTTAGTCAAAAACATTTCTCCTTAATTGACATTGGAATTATAAGTTCGATTTATCCTGCTGTCTGGGGCTTAAGTCAGATTGTAACTGGAAAATTAGCAGATCATATTTCAAAGAAAAAATTACTTTTTTGGGGGATGCTATTACAGGCAGTGGCGATCGCCTATTTAATGCTTGCGTCCAATTATTTTCAAATGGTTTTAGTGTCTGTTTTTTTAGGTATTGGCACAGCCATGGTATATCCCACATTTCTGGCAACCATCAGTGACCATACCCACGCTTACGACAGGGCTAAGAGTTTAGGCATCTTTAGATTTTGGCGAGATAGTGGCTATGCCATTGGTGCGATTATTACGGGATTGACGGCAGATTATTTTGGTGCCTCATTTTCTATCATCATCATAGCGATGCTCACATTTTTTTCTGCTATCTTTATCAAAATCAGAATGGATTAAAGATGAATGTAGAAAAAGCATATGATAGCTGGTCAACACAGTATGACAACAATGAAAACAAAACACGTGACCTCGAAGCTATAGCGTTAAAGCAGCTGCTAGCAGGTAAAAATTTCAAAAATTGTTTAGAAATTGGTTGCGGCACAGGTAAAAACACGACATGGTTATTAACAATTTCTGATCATATTACTGCAATTGATTTATCTGAAGGGATGCTTGCTATTGCCAAAGAAAAACTGGCGTCTTATAAAGTACAATTTGAAATTGTAGATGTCACTAAGGATTGGACTTTTGCAAAAGGCGCTTATGATTTAGTTACATTTAGTTTAATGCTTGAACATATTGAAGATCTGGCTGCTGTCTTTCAAAAATTAGCAAAGCATACTGCAACAGGATCTTGCGTGTATATAGGTGAATTGCATCCGTTTAAACAATATGCTGGCTCAAAAGCAAGATTTGAAACAGCGGCGGGCACGCAAGTGGTTACTTGTTTTAACCACCATATCACTGATTTTATCAATGCTGCACAGAAGAATGGTTTTAAGTTGATTCAACTTGAAGAACAATTCGATGATCAAGATCGAAACCAAATACCAAGAATATTGAATCTGTTATTTGAAAAATTATAAACTACCTTTAGGGGAAATTTACACATTTTGAAGTTTATAGATTTAGGGTTGGATCAGCGTATATTGGATGGAATTGACGCTATGGGCTACGAAACTGCCACTCCTGTTCAACAACAGGTAATGGTGCCAATTTTAGAAGGAAAAGATATTATCGCTGCAGCACAAACAGGTACAGGAAAAACCGCTGCATTTCTATTACCATTATTACATCGATTATTGACTTCACCGCATTATGCTGGGGATATCAATGCATTAATTATAGTGCCAACAAGAGAGTTGGCAATACAGATTGCTGAAGGACTAGAAGGCCTTGCATATTTTACCGACGTTAGTTCAATCGCTGTTTATGGAGGTGGAGATGGCAATTCATTTGCTGCCGAGAAAAAGGCTTTAACTTCTGGTGCTGATATTGTGGTTTGTACACCAGGCAGAATGATTGCACATTTAAATATGGGCTATGTTAAACTGAAAGGATTAAAATATTTAGTATTAGACGAGGCAGACAGGATGTTAGACATGGGATTCAATGATGATATTGCGAAAATCATCACCTATTTACCTGCGGAAAGACAAAACTTATTGTTCTCGGCGACCATGCCACAGAAGATGCGTGCGCTCGCTAATAAAATATTAAAAAATCCAGTTGAGATTAATATTGCGATTTCAAAACCCCCAGAGCAAATTGTACAAAAAGCATTTATTGTTTTTGATCATCAAAAAGCAGCAATCATTAAAGACATGCTTGGGTCTAAGCGCTATTCAAAAGTGATTGTTTTTTGTTCTAAGAAACAGAATGTAAAAGAGCTGACTTCAATTTTGAAATCTGCTAAATTGGCTGCAGAGGAAATTCACTCTGACTTGGATCAAAAAAGTAGAGAACAGTATTTGCAAGATTACAGAAACGGCAAAACCAATATTTTAGTAGCTACAGATATTTTAAGTAGAGGTATTGATATTGAAGATATTGATTTAGTTATCAATTATGATGTACCGAATGATGGAGAAGATTATATACATCGTATCGGCAGAACCGCTAGGGCTGCAACAACTGGAACTGCATTCACTTTGGTGAGTGAAAAAGAGCAATCTAAGTTTGCTTTGATCGAGGAATTACTTGGTGCGCCGGTATTAAAAGGCAATGTGCCTGCCGAGTTTGGCCCAACACCGGAATACAATCCAAGGTTAAAAAAATCCACAGGTTTTAAGAGAAGAAGATAAGGTTCGACCTTGTTTTTAGCGCAAATTTTAATTGATTAAACTTGAGCTTTGCATATATTTTTTATCAGGTGCATAAACAAATAAACAAGACGCACCTTGTATTGCTTTGATGATCGCTTCTACTTTATTATTCGGAACGGCGGGACATCCTAAGCTTCTGCCTAGATAGCCTTGTTGATTTACAAATCCTTGGTTTGCATAATCTGCACCATGCAAGACGATGGCTCTTTGTTCTGCTTTGTCATTGATACCAGACTCAACACCCTTGAGTACTAATGATTTTCCATGTTTGCCCTGATAAGGGTTGCCTGTGATGTAAAAGCCTAAACTACTTTGAAAAGAGCCAATACTATTTGAAAATTGCTTTGCGAATAATAATCCAGAATTTCTGCCATGTGCTACAAAAGTTTGAATAAGCAATTCTTGCTTCTCCATATCAATAATATAAAATCGCGGATCACTGCTGGCCATGCTCATATCTGCAATCGTCAAATATTTTTGATTTGTAATTTTCCCCAGTTGTTTTAGTTTTTCGTATCCCTTCAGGGCTAATATCAAGGCTTTTGAATTGATGTTTAATTTTTCTGATAAGCTTATATGCACTGCCTCTGGATCATTTTTGGGCATAGGGTTGCCTGGCTTAAATGAGAGTAAACTAAAGCAGATGATGATTGCGAAAAACCTAAAAATATGTTGCATCCTTTTATTTTTGACCATTTGCAAAGGTACGAAAGATGCAAGTAAAGAGTTGTTAAAATGCGTTAAAAGCCAATAAGTCTATCTATTATATACATTTTTATAGAACAATAAATTGTTATTTGAATCAAAATCTACCCGACTATACCATACTACTAAAGGTGTTTTAGTAGTGACAGGAATGTATATTGGCTTTGGATTTAGATAGCATTTTGTTAAATCAATACTATCGATAGCCGCTAAATTATCTTCAAGTAATAACCTGCCCATTTCGACTGGCTTTTCCATACGCATGCACCCATGGCTAAAAAATCTCGTTTTATAATCAAATAATTTTTTTTCAGGGGTATCGTGTAAATACATTGAAAAAGGACTATCAAATTCTAGTTTTAAAATTCCTAAAGAATTCTCACATCCAGTTGATTGTCTTATAATGTAGGGGAAGTCGACTAAGTCAATGCCATACCAATTGACTTCATAAGGATTGATGGCCTTATAATTTGAACCTAGTACTTCCAAATGATTTCTTGATAAGTAGCTAATGTCTTGCTGAATTTTTGGCAACATTTCATTGACGATGATACTCTTAGGCACTGTCCAATAGGGATTGATGGTCACCTGCTTAATATAAGTAGACAATGTTTTTGTAGGCGTAATAGTTTTTCCTAGAATCAATTTCATTTGCAGTGTAATTTTTGCCCCGTCATACACTTTTAGTTGAGCGGATGGGATATTCACCAAAACAATTCGTTGATTAGTTCTGGCTGCATTTAACCAACGATAATCATTAGCCGCTGTTATGAGTAGTCTAATTTTAGCCTGATTTTTTGAAGCAGATTTTTGCAAACTATTCAATGAGTCAAGAATAATTTGCACTTCAGTGCTTTTTTTATTTAATACATGCACCAATTCTGCCAATTGATTCTTTTGATTATATAACTTAATTAAAGCGGGAATATTAAAAGCCGTCATATCAAACTTAGCTCCACGGTAATCTAATACCGGAGGCTTATTGCCATAAGCTAAGTCATTGAAAAAATGTGTAGCAGTTCTTTGTATTGCCACTTCTGCAGCAAGGCTATCTTTATAGTTACTAACTGCGCTATTATTTTTAGTGATTTGTTGTATTGCTACTGTATTGTAATCTTGTAGATCTAATGCAAATTGGCTAGATTGACGAATAAGACTATCAAGTGTTTGAATTTTCGCAGGATGACCTACCCATTGAAAAATCAAGTTCTGTTGTATAGGTTGAGCAATTGCACTTAAATGCACTATTGATGCTATAACCAAGACTATAATATGCTTTACATATTGAGTGTTTTGTATAAAATATAAGGCTTTACGCATAGGTATGTAAAGGTAAAAAGATCCTGCTTATTCTAGATTATATCTATTCGTAATTAAGTTGTAAATTTGCCAACCATTCCGATTTTGGAAACATTTGTATTAAAAGAAGACCTAAAATGAGTATCTCAAGTAAACTAAATGAAAGATGTCAAGGATTGTGTGAGTTATGTACTACAGAAGCTGCAGTTCATGAGTATGCGGTAAGTCCTAAAAACAACGACGTAATAGAAAACGAAGTCGCATTATGTGATACATGTTTGACCAATCTAGATGCTGAATCAGTAGGCAATCATTGGCAATGTCTTGCAGGAAGTATTTGGAACACTGAACCAAGTGTTCAAGCGTTAACTTATAGAATTTTATATGCGAATAAGGATCAAGAATGGGCTAGTGAAATCATGTCTTCTGTAGAATTAGACGAAACAGTAATTACATGGGCGGTTTCTTCTTTCATTAAACAAGCAATTCATGTAGATAGTAATGGCACTCCATTAGAAAATGGCGATACTGTTGTACTAACGCAAGTATTGAATGTAAAGGGTGCAAACTTTATGGCACCTAAAGGAACTGTAGTAAGAAAAATTAGATTGGTTCCAGACAATACAGATCAAATTGAAGGAAAAGTAAATGAGCAGACAATTGTCATACTAACAAAATTTGTAAGAAAATCTGCATAGCCTTCTTCAAATATCTTTAAAATATATTTTTATAAAATGCCATCTAATTTAAGGTGGCATTTTTATTTTATCCCTTTTTTGTTCTATGTGATTTATACTCTTAAAGTTTTTCATAATTAATTTAGAACATATATTTTTTTATGAATTTAATTTTATTTTACTAAGTGATTCATGTCATTTAGATTAACAAAATTTTAGTAGCAAACTGCTTTGTAAATTTTACATCTTGGAAAAAATAAAATTATTTTTATTCCATGAAAAAACATTTATTTATAACAAGCCTGGTATTTATCGTAATTAACGGGTGTAAAAAAACTGAAACTACACCCACCCCCCAAGTTAATGCAACAACTAGTTCAGATCAAGTAAAAGTGAATGCAGTTACTAATGCTAGAAAATTTTATGTTGACCCTTCTTCCACTGCAAGTACATCGAATGGTAATTTTAGTTCGCCTTTTAAATCCATCGCTCAGGTCAATGCTACAACATTGTATGCAGGTGATTCTGTGTTTTTCAAAAGCGGACAAGTTTTTGCTGGCGCATTGAATATTCGTTTTTCTGGAACAGCAACAGATCCGATTGTGTACACCAATTATGGCAATGGAATGCTGCCTGTTTTCAACAATGCGTTTAGTAATATTGTCAATTTCAATACAGTGAAATATGTGGTATTAAATGGCATTAAAATTACGGACTATACCATGAGTCCAACTGATAGAAGTATACCGGCCAATGTGAAATATGCAATCAACGTAAATAATTCAACTAATTGCACAATTTCTAATATGGACATTTCCTTAGTGGGTGTTGGCATTTCTGTTGGGAATGGCTCTAATTACAATCGAATCACTAAAAACAATATTTCTAATCTAAGAATGGTGCGTAATACACCAACGACTGTCAATTCGAATGACGACTATGGAGCGAATCCTATGGTTGTTCAAAGTTCAAATAATACCATTGACTATAACTTCTTTAAGGATTGCTGGGCTTTAAGTTATGACTATGGTTATGACGGCGGCGCGGTGGAACTTTACGGAACCAATATTAGCAATAACAAAATAGTTTACAATACCGCTGTTGACTGTAACGGATTTGTAGAAGTTGGCAGTGCAACCAATGGTATAGCAGATGGAAATATTGTTGCGTATAATAAAATCATCAATTGCGGAAGTGCTGGTACTTTTCAAACATCTGGAACATTTGCAGTCAAAATATCCAACTTCCAGTACTATAATAACAATTTTATAGAGACTGTAAAACAGTTTGCTAAGCCTTCTAACTTGTTTTATAGTTCATTAAGAACTCCTCCAGCAGGGATGTTGGTAGTAAAAAACAATATTTTCTGGTTGTCTTCTGGTGTGAATGCATATCCAACTTATTTAAACAATTCTGCAGTTGTGCATTCTAATAATATATATAGAATGGCAAATGGAGTAGTGGGAATTACTTTAAACGGTACCGAACTATATAATAGGACATTGAATTTATTTACAGATATCTCATCTATATCTCCACTTGCTTGGAATTATAATTTAGTTCCAGGAGCTAAAGCAATTAATTTTGGTGTAAATACAAATGTTGGATTAAACAAAGATTTTAATGGCAACGCATTTAATGGAAATCCAGATGTAGGGATACTTGAAATACAATAGCTAACCACAAACAGCTTCTTGTCTACTTGCCGTCATTGTTTTGGCTTTATGATGATACTACCTTTACATTAGTTAAGTCAAACCTTAGCAGGCTGAAAGGAAATTAGACATCACTGATTTAAAAGTCAGGAAACTAAACCCAAGAAGTAGTCTAATAGCTACTGATGCTTTGATAGATAGGTTGATTTAATAGATTTTAGAAGATATAGTGGTTGTAATAGACAGTAAACTTCTTTAATCCACTCAAGACGGGTTCAAAACGGGCCTGTCTTGTTTTTTTTAAACCTAGTTCATTCATCATACGATTCATATCATGAAAAAACATTTCAAATCCATATCTGTCTTGGTTACTGCAATTATTGTATTTTTCGGATGTGCTGATGTAAAAATTACACATTCTTGGAACGCAGTTAATTCTGTTCAAAACCGTTTTAATAAGATTTTAGTAGTAGGATTGTTTACAAATAAAGACAGGGGCTTAAGAGAAAAAATGGAGGGCCATTTGCAAGGGGACTTAGAAGAAATTGGTATAGAGGCTGTCAGTTCCATTAAATTATATGGTCCAAGTAGTTTTGAACAAACGAATGAAGCAGCATTATTGTCTAAAATTGAGGGAGACGGTATAGACGCGGTAATGACGATTGTATTATTGGATAGAAAAAAAGAAAAATATTATGTACCTGGAAGGGTCTATTTCTCTCCTTTTTATAGCTACCACAATCGATTTGGTCCATACTGGGGAGTGATGTATGAGCGAATTTATAGTCCAGGGTATTATCAATCTACTACAAAGTACTTTTGGGAAAGCAATATCTATGATTTAAAAACTAAACAACTCATTTATTCAGTTCAGACCGAATCTTTTGATCCAAATGAAACCACAGCACTAGCGCATCAATACGGGAAGGTTATTATTAATGATATCAAACGAAAGCAGATACTTAAGTAAAAAATACTATGTTGTCATTTGATGTTGCTCAAGTAAATCCAATACTGTTTCATTTTCTACTTGTGTAAAATCCTCATAGAATGCACCTATTCCATTAAAAAAGTAGGGTATCTCAATGACTACAAGTTCTGCCACTTCTTTTTTAATTGCCTTGATCGCTTCATTAGGGCCTACGGGAATCGCTACAACAATTTTATTGGGTTCCGTTTTTTTAATCAATCGAATGGTATTTAACATGGTATAACCTGTTGCCAATCCATCGTCAACAAGGATAACGATTTTGTTTTTTAATTGCATGCTTGTGTAGTCTCTGCCTTTGAAATAATCCTTCATTTGTCTAAGTCTTTGTCTTACATTTTTTACTTCCTCCTCTAGATATGCTTCGCTGACATTATGCCCTGGCATGATGATATGATCTTCTAAACTCACTGCTCCAATTGCATATTCTTTATTTATTGGATGTCCAATTTTCTTCACTAGCACTATTCCTAGGGGCTTGTTTAATATCTCTGCTATTTCAAATGCAACAGGAACGCCGCCTCTTGGAATTCCAAGCACAACCACATCTTGCATTTTGTAAGACAAGAGCATTCTGGCCAATGCCTGACCGGCCCTAGATCTATTTTGGAACATGTAAATTTAATTTGAGAGCACAATTGGCGTAGTAGCTCTTTTATTGATTTCAAATTCTGCCATTTGGCTTAATCTGTCGTCAATTTGTTTTTCATTGATTTCGGCCATCTTAAATAATTTGGCAGCTTCTTCCATTCCTAATGTGGTAGCATATGCAGCGGCTGTGCCGTATATGCAAATTTTATAATGATTTATCACTTGTACACTCGCGAGCAAGCATGCGTCTTTTATTTCTGGATCTGAACATAATTCAAATCGAATTGAGACATCTTCAATCAGTGTTGTTAATATTTTATTTTCGTTACTGATAAGATGCATCTTTTCGCTGTCAATGAACTTTTCAAATGATTTAACATTATGCTGTGCATGCTCTAAATATTTCTGAAATACTGCTTTTAATTTAACTGCACTTGCTTTTTCAATCCAATGGTGTAATGCTTTTTGAAGATACACTTCTCCTACAACAAAATTTTGTGTATTAAAATCTAACAATTGGTGCAAGGTGCTTATGGTAGTATGTTTTTCCATTTTTCCTATGAAGTTAAACTCCATAGGGTGGATCAGCAATGACCATCAACAATTGACGTCATGTTTATAAGCATGCATTTTCTAACCAGTATCAAGCCTGACACTATTGAGGATCACTATTCATGAAGTGTGTTTCAGGTAATTTCATTTTTCTAAAATCATTTTATGCAACTAAAATACAGTACAATTGCAATCGCTTCATTTGCTTTTGCAAGTTTCAATTTTTTTGACAACCATGCTTTAGCGCAGAGTTCAACTAGAGATAAGAAGATCGTTGAAGATGCGAATGAAGCTAAGTTGGAATTCATAAAAGCAGACCTCCTATTAAAAAACATATTCAACAATGCTTATGCTTATGTGATCTTTCCCAATATTGGTAAAGGTGGTTTTGGAGTAGGTGGCGCTACTGGAAATGGCGCAGTGTATGAAAGAGGTAGATTAATTGGTATGGCAAGGATGACACAATTGACATTAGGATTCCAAGCAGGAGGTCAAGCATATCGAGAAGTCATCTTTTTTCAATCAAAAAAAGACCTAGATAATTTTAAAGATAATAATCTTGCATTTTCTGCTCAAGCTTCTGCAATCATAGCTACAGAGGGCGCTTCAGGGGACGTAAAATATGACAATGGTGTCATGATATTCACCCATCCTAAAGCGGGCCTCATGTACGAGGCTTCTGTTGGTGGACAGAAATTTACTTTTAGAAGACTCAAATGATCAAAAACAATAAAGAATTAGCAGCAAAGTATCATGGACTCAATACTGCGGATGTTGTGCGCCAGACAAATAAATATGGCTTTAATGAACTCTCTTATTCCACTCAAAAAAATCTATTCAAAGTATTTGTGGAAATCATGCGCGAGCCAATGTTTATTCTACTTGTAAGCTCTGCAATTATTTACGTATTTCTAGGCGATTATAGAGAAGGACTCATTTTATTAAGTGCAACTGTGCTGATTATTTTTATTGCATTTTATCAATATAGAAAAGCGGAAAATGCATTGGCAGCACTCAGAAAACTTGGTAGTCCTCGTGCATTGGTGCTTAGAGATAATTTACAATTAATGATACCCGGCAGAGAAGTGGTACCAGACGATATTGTTTTTTTAAATGAAGGAGATAGAGTTGTAGCAGATGCAATTTTAATTGAGGAAAATCATTTATGGGTTGACGAAGCTATTTTGAGTGGTGAATCAATGCCTGTTAGAAAAACTGTATCTGACCCATTAGCAGGTCAGGTATATTCAGGCACATTGGTTGTACAGGGAACAGCAGTGATTAAAATAATTGCTACTGGCGTAGCTTCAAAATTTGGGAAAATTGGTATCGCATTAAAAGATATCAAGGAAGACATGACAAAGCTTCAACTTGAAATGAAGACTTTGATCAAACACCTTTTTTTAATCGGCATTTTAGCAAGTATCGCAGTAGTCATTGCTTTCTATTTTTCAAGAGGTGGCTTAATCAATGCAATATTAAACGGGATATCCACTTCTATGGCGGTACTGCCCGAGGAATTTCCAGTAGTGCTAACAGTTTTCTTGGCTATAGGCGCATGGCGTTTATCTAAAATTCAGGTACTTACAAGAAAGCCTTCCGCCATTGAAACATTAGGTGCAGTAACAGTATTATGTGTCGATAAAACAGGAACAATCACAATGAATAGTATGGAAATAGCATTTATTTATGATGGCATTAGGGTTTTTGGAAAAGATCAAATAAAGCAAAAAGCTTCCGCGCCCTATGATTTAATACAAATTGCAAGTCTCGCATCTACAGCTAATACAGCCAATCCAATGGAAAAAGCAATTTTGAATTTGATGGAGTGGAATCCCCAAATACAAGCTATGCGGTCTAATTTGGACAAGAAAAGAGTCATTCATTCTTATCCACTATCCAATGATTGCCCCTGCATGACCAATATATATGCATCTAAAGAGACTGGTGTTTATTATGCTTTTACAAAGGGTGCACCAGAGCATATTTTTAAATTATGCGGACTAGATGACGTAGAAGTAGAAATGCATGAAACGATGCTGAATTCGATGGCTCAGCAATCTCTTAGGGTAATTGCTTTAGCTACTGCTGTATATCCAACTGCGTCATTTCCAAATGCTCAGTCTGAATTACAATTAAATTTTAGAGGCTTAATTGCATTTGAAGATCCTATAAGACCAGAAGTTTCAGTTGCAATGAAAGAATGCAGGGCAGCGGGTGTAAAAGTTAAAATGATTACAGGAGACTTTCCTGTAACGGCAAATAGCATTGCCAATCAAATTGGATTAGACAAAGAAGGCATTGTTGTGACTGGTACAGAACTTGACGCAATGTCAGAAGATGCATTATTAAAAAATATGCATTCAATTTCGGTCTTTGCCAGGGTGGTGCCGGCTCAAAAATTGCGTATTGTAAATGCATTAAAAATGCAAAACGAGGTAGTTGCAATGACTGGAGATGGAGTAAACGACGCACCTGCCCTAAAAGCAGCACATATTGGTATTGCAATGGGTAAAAGGGGAACTGAGGTTGCAAGAGAAGCCGCGTCCTTAGTTTTATTGGATGATAATTTCGCATCCATAGTTGCGGCAATTAGACAAGGGAGAAAAATATTTGACAATTTACAAAAAGCGATGGGGTATATATTGGCTATTCATGTCCCTATCATTGGTTTAACCTTATTGCCAGTTTTAAATCCTTCTATTCCATTTATTTTACTTCCATTGCATATTATTTGCTTAGAACTAGTCATTGATCCTGTATCTTCTATCGCTTTTGAATCCGAAGTAGAAGAAAAAAATATAATGCAGCGACCTCCTCGCAATACAATGGCTCGATTTTTTGGACCTCAAAAAATTATTACAAGTTTAGTGAAAGGAATATGTTTGTTCGCTATGGTATCTGCGGTTCTTTATATTAGTAAACAATATGGACTCAATGAAAAAGCTATTAGAACAACAAGTTACGCAGCGTTGGTACTTGGAAATATCGCTTTAGTATTAAACAGCTTGTCTAAGACCAGGCCCTTTTACACACTCATTTATCATAAAAATTGGGCAGCAATTGGCATTTTATTTTTTGCAATTACTTTATTATTTAGTGCTATTTATTTCCCAGTAGCACAGTCTTTATTTAAATTTGAAAATCCTGGTTTAGCTGCTTTTGTTCCGATTTTTGTGTCAGTCTTTATTTTATTATTTCTATTTGAGTTGCATAAATTCGCAATCAGAAAATCCGCTAATGACAATCATTACATTGTTTAACCATAGTCATTGTTGTTGGAATGAATACAATGTATCTTTACATAAGTAAATCAAAACAAACTAATCAAAACAAACTCTAGTATAAATAATAGTTTAGATCATCCTTACCCCCAAAAGGAGCGCCACTTGCAACTTGTTTGCAAGTGGCTTTTTATTTAAACAATTAAAATGTAATTTTAATGAACTACTTTAACAGTACGCTAACTGCATGCCATGAAATACCCAAAATTTATCCAACAAAAATTAAAACGCTTTTGGAAGGTTATTGGCCCAGGCTTGGTTACTGGGGCGAGCGATGATGATCCGTCAGGAATTGCTACCTATTCACAAGCTGGTGCAGCATATGGACTATCTACTTTATGGACTTCTATTGTCGCATTCCCATTGATGGCTGCTATTCAGAAAATGTGTGCTAAAATTGGTTTAGTGACGAACATGGGTTTGACTGGAACATTAAAAAAACATTATCCTAGGCCTATTTTGTATTTAATGCTATTGTTTAGTTTTCCTGCAATCGTAATGAATATAGGTGCTGATATTGCCGCAATGGGTGCGGTAGGTAATTTATTATTTCCAAGTATTGATGCATCCTTTTTCAGTGTGTTCTTCACCATTTTTTTGTTGATCATGATTATCTATCTTCCTTACGCTAAAATGGCTGCTATTTTAAAATACCTCTGTATTGTCTTGTTAGTATACTTTATAGTTCCTTTTTTATACCATCAAGATTTTGCTGCCATACTTAAGGATACCTTCGTGCCCAACATCAAATTTGATAAATCTTATATAGCCATCTTAGTTGGCATTCTTGGGACAACTATTTCCCCCTATCTTTTTTTCTGGCAAGCTTCTGTTGAAGTGGAGGAAATGAAACATTTAAAAAAGAAGTTGGTAGTGAATAAGCGCATTATTGACAATATGATTCAAGATGTAGACTTTGGAATGACTTTCTCTGGCTTAATCATGTATTTTATTATTTTAACTACTGGTACAGTTTTGTATCAGGCAGGCATACATCAAATAAACACAGTCGAAGAAGCTGCTATCGCTTTAAAACCTTTAGCTGGAAATATGGCTTATTTATTATTTGCTATTGGCGTCATTGCTACAGGTTTAATTGCAATCCCGGTCTTGAGCGGATCGCTGTCTTATATCTTCACTGAAACTTTTGGTTGGGAGCAGGGTTTAGATAAAAAATTCCATGAAGCCAAAGGCTTTTATGTAATCATTTCCATCTCCCTTATTGTGGGCTTATGCTTAAACTATATAGGAATATCGCCAATTGACGCGCTCATATGTACAGCCATCTTATATGGTATTACTGCGCCAATTTTAATTGCGATCATCCTGCATATCTCCAATAATAAAAATATCATGGGGAAATATGTCAATGATAGATTGACTAATATTTTAGGCATTGCAGCATTTATAATCATGTCTGCATCTGCACTCGTCTTCTTGTACCTCTATATTGTGGATTAATTTGCTTTATATATAAATTCAATAGCAGTTCCACCTCCCTTTGCGATAGGTATATTTAATATAGTTTTTGCATTCACCATTTTTTCTTCAATAATATAATCTTCTTGATGCTTATCAAAAGAAGCGTTTGCGCCATCTCTATATATTCTTGCCAGGTAAGAAGCGCCCTTTTCTAAAAAATTCAAATTCAAAACCATTTGTCTAGCTTTTTCATCTGTAATAGCACCAAGATACCAGTCTTGACTATGCTTCTTTCTCCTGGCTATTGTAATGAATTCACCTGGCTCAGCTTCGATGACTTTTGTTGCTGACCAATTTACCGGCACGTTCTTTATAAATTGAAAAGCATCCATATGCGCTTCATAATTTTCTGGTAAATCAGCAGCCATTTGTAAAGGACTATACATGATTAAGTATAGTGCAAGTTGTTTTGTCAGGGTGGACAATACTCTTTGTGTTCTTGTGCTATCAAATTGATTTAAGTCAAAATGAAACAAGCCCGGAGTATAATCCATTGGTCCTCCCATTAGTCTTGTAAAAGGCAATATAGTATTATGTTCTGGAGGAACCCCTAAGGTTGGTGCATTGTTAAACTCTGCACCTCTTGCAGCTTCATTGGCAAGCCAATTAGGAAAAGTACGGTGCAAACCTGTTGGATGTACTGGCTCGTGTGCTGCCACCATAATTTTATAATCACTAGTTTTTTTAGCCACTCTTGTATAATGATTCACCATCCACTGTCCATCATGGTGCTCGCCTCTTGGAATAATCTTGCCTACATAGCCAGTTTTAACGGTGTTGATATCATGTGCCACCATAAAACGATAGGCAGTGTCCATCCATCTTTCATAATTAGTAACTGCGCCAGATGTTTCATGATGCATGATCAATTTTATACCTTTTGATTTTGCATAAGCACTTAATTCATAGATATTATAATCCTTATAAGGTGTCACAAAATCAAAGACATCTTCTTTCCAATTGCCAAACCAATCCTCCCAGCCTTCATTCCAACCTTCAACTAATAAGCCATCAAATTTGTGTTGACTAGCAAAGTCAATATATTTTTTTACATTCTCTGTTCTAGCTCCATGTTTGCCGGTTGACATTTTCCAGTCTGCTTTATTGATATGCATTTCCCACCAAACGCCCATAAATTTTTGTGGTTTGATCCAGTCTGTTTGAGCGAGCGTAGTAGGTTCGTTTAAATTTAAAATAGTTTTAGATGCAATGATCTCTGTTGCTTTATCTGAAACCAATACAGTTCTCCAAGGCGAAACATCCCCAGTATGCAAATAAGCTTTGTTGCCAACTGCATCGGGAACAAGAACCGTACTTAGTTCGAATGTGTTTTTATTTAAGTCCAAATGCATTGCCGGGTAATTTAACAAAGCTGCTTCGTGGATATTGATATATAAGCCATCTTCCGTTTTAAGCATCAATGGACTCTGGATTGTATGGTCATTGATAAGAGAAGTTACTGCAATGTCTTTTTCTTTGGCTGCAGCCTTTAATGCATCTACCTGAGAAAGCTTGGTTGTGTTATATAGATATTCATTGGTATCAAAATCGCCAGGGATCCAAAAGGCGGTATGGTCTTTTCCAAGATGGAAGCTTGTTAATTCATTCTGTACAATAAAGTAGTCTAGTGCAGCTTGCTTAGGGAAAGCATAGCGAAGACCAATGCCATCTTCAAATACTCTAAAAATTAAATTGATTTCAATTTTTGAAGCACCCTTGTCTCTTAAATGATATACTAATTCTTTATAATGATTGCGGATACTATCTTGCTCACCCCATATCGGTGCCCAATTTTGGTCGAAACTACTTGAATCTAAACTGATTAATTCAAAACGATTCAATACTAGTTTGGGTTTTGACAATTCAAACCCTATGCTTGAATTCAGCAAAACAGACTTGCCTTTATAATTCAGTTGGTAAGAAAAGACCCCAGTGTCATTGATACTTGTTTGTAGCTCAATGGAATTCATTTTGACCTGTTGGGTCTGTCCCAGACAAATTAAACTGATATTCAAAAAAGCTAAAATTAAGGGGAAGCCAATTTTTTGGTTCATTTTCATTGTATTATGGGTCAAATTTCACTCAATTTATCAATTTTTGGCGTTTTACATAAAACTACTTAGTTTTGTTAACCAAATGGTTAAACTTTATGGTTAACAAAGTGAATACAACAGAAATTGCGATTTTAGCTGCAGCAAAAAAAATTTTTTCTTTCAAAGGTAAAGATGGGGCTACTATGCAGGAAATTGCGAATGAAGCGGGCATTAACAAAGCGCTTTTGCACTATTATTTTAGAAATAAAGATTTGTTATTTGAACAAGTGTTTTTTGAGGAGGTGAAAAAGTTCTCGCCCATATTAAAAAATGCGATTGCACAGGAGGTGGATTTGTATCAAAAGATTGACAATATATGTGAAGCGTATATTCTTATGGCAATTGAAAATCCCTTTGTGCCTGTATTTGTGATTGGAGAGTTAAACAAACAGCCCGATCTTTTTATACAAAAAATGTTTGATGGAGACTTGCCTGATTTTCCAAAATTGGCATTGCAGATTAAACAAGAAGTAGCAGCTGGAAAAATCAAAACAATTTTGCCACAGCATCTTATCATGAACATGATGAGTATGTGCGTGTTCCCTTTTCTTATGAAACCAATGTTCATTGTAGGCATGCATATTGATAAAGAGCTGTTCAACAATTTGATGCTTCAAAGAATAAAAGAAGTTCCAAAATTTATCATCGATTCAATTAAAATATAAATTAACAATGCGCGTATTATTTTTATTCATAGGCTTGATGTTGTCGACTATATCGAAGGGGCAAACCTATACCATACAAGAGATTGAAACACTTTCAATTAAAAATTACCCCTTGATAAAACAAGCGGCTATTATCAATCAATCTGCTCAATATAATATTGACAACATTAAAAAAGCATTGTATCCTCAATTAAGTTTTAATGGGCAAGCAACTTATCAATCCGACGTTACAAGTATCAGTTTGCCCATAGCAGGTTTCAAGGCAAATCCACTTTCAAAGGATCAGTATAAGGCGACTGCAGAAATTCAACAAACCATCTACGACGGTGGATTAAATAAGAAAATGCAAGCTGTGGCCAATGCAGGCGCACAATTAAATTTGCTTAAAAACGAAGTAGACATCTATAAATTTAAAGAACAGGTTACACAGATCTATTGTACTGTATTGTATACCAATGAGGTGATCAATCAAATTAACCTAATTCAAAAAGACATTGAAAACGCATTGCTTAAAATTGAAGCATTGTACAAGAACGGCCTTGTCTTTAATAACAATGTGCTACAAATTAAAGCGCAGTTATTAAAGAACAATCAGAAATTAGAGGAGGCTATTGCTGCTAAGCGTATTGTTTTAGACGCGTTAGAATTGTTGACGAATAGTTCAATCTCTACCAATGCTGTATTTGAAACGCCAAAAGATATTGAAATCAATCCTAACGATAGGTCACTTTCAAGGCCTGAATTATTGTTATTTGATGCACAAAATTCAAGTATCCAAAATCAATTAGGTTTGATCGACGCGAAATCAAATCCTAAGTTAGGTGCATTTGTTCAAACTGGCTATGGCAAACCGGGATTGAATATGTTGCAAAATGAATTTGATTGGTTCAGTTTTGGTGGCGTCAAATTACAATGGTCACTTGGCGGCTATTATACCGCTAAAAAAGAGAAAGTGATTTTACAAAACCAATCCACCTTACTTAAAAACGAAAAAGAGACCTATACATTGAATATTCTTGTTCAATTAAAACAACAAGGAGATGAGATTGTAAAACTTGAAAAATTAATTCAATCAGATAAACAGATTATTGTGTTAAGGGAGCAAATTAAAAATACAAGTTTGGTGCAACTCAACAATGGGGTGATTACAGCTAATGATTATTTAAAAGAAATTAATGAGTATGATTTAGCTAAGCAAACAATGGTACAGCATCAAACACAACTCATACAATCAAAATTACAATATCAATTAATCAAAGGAAAAAAATAAGTACATGAAAAATATACTATACATTTTATCTGCATTTTTATTCGTTAGCTGTTCTAGCTCTAATGGAAAATTTGATGCACAAGGGGTATTTGAGTCAGAAGAAGTGATGGTTTCTGCAGAAGTGCCTGGAAAATTATTGTCTTTCAATATTAACGAAGGCGATAGTGTTTCGCAATTGCAAGTTGTTGCTCAAATTGACAGTTCAAATTTAATCTTGCAAAAAGCGCAATTAACTGCATCTAAGCATGCGCTGAATCAGAAATTAGTGGATATAGTACCGCAGGTTGATTTATTGAAACAACAAATCGAAGTACAAAACACACAACTTAATAATTTGCAGTATGAAAAAAAGAGAGTAGAAAATTTATTAAAAAGTGATGCAGCAACCAAAAAACAATTAGACGATATCTTGTTTCAAATAGAATCTTTAGAAAAGCAAATCAATGTTACCAAACAGCAGGTTAAAGTGCAACAGTCCAATGTGGGTACACAGAATAGATCTATCATGAGTGAGTTAGATCCCATCCAAAAAAAGATAGATCAAGTTCAAGACCTAATTAATAAGTCTAATGTAGTTAATCCAATTGGTGGAACAGTTTTGACAACCTATGTTAGAGCTGGTGAAATGGTGGCTGTGGGCAAACCTTTATATAAAATAGCAAATCTTGAAACAGTGATACTGAGGGTGTATGTCACTGGAGACCAGCTATCCAATATAAAAATTGGACAAAACCTGAAAGTTTTTGTGGACAAAGGGAAAAAGGAATATTCAGAACATGCAGGAACAATCTCGGCAATTGCTTCTAAAGCTGAGTTTACACCTAAGACCATTCAAACCAAGGATGAACGAGCTAATTTAGTATATGCTGTAAAAATCTTAGTAAAAAATAATGGCTTTCTTAAAATTGGTATGTATGGAGAAGTCAAATTCTAAGAATAAGGCAATCATTGTTCAACAGGTTTCCATGTCTTATACTGTTGGCAAAAAGAAGACGACCGCACTTGATCAAATTAGTTTCGAAGTGGAGTCAGGCAGTTTGTTTGGACTGATTGGACCAGATGGAGCAGGTAAAACAAGTTTATTCAGGATTTTAACTTCATTGTTATTGCCTGATGCAGGTGCCGTTTGGGTGGATAGTTTAGATGTGTTGACAGAATATAAAACACTGAGACAACGCATTGGCTATATGCCTGGTAGATTTTCACTTTACGCTGATTTAACGATACAAGAAAATATTGAATTCTTTGCAAGTTTATTTGGTACCACATTTGAGGCAAATTATGACCTTATCAAAGATTTGTATGTTCAGATTGCGCCGTTTAAAGATCGTCGAGCTGGTAAATTATCTGGGGGAATGAAACAAAAGCTGGCTTTATGTTGTGCGTTGATTCATAGACCATCTATTTTATTTTTAGACGAACCTACCACTGGAGTAGACGCGGTTTCAAGAAAAGAATTTTGGGAAATGCTTCAATTGTTAAAAGCAGAAGGCATTACAATTGTTGTTTCTACACCCTATATGGATGAGGCGAATCTTTGCGATAAAGTAGCTTTAATACAAGCGGGTAAAATACTTCAAATTGACACGCCGAAGCAGATTGTTGAAAATTTTGAAAAGCCTATTTATGCTGTAAAATCATTGAATATGATTCCTTTATTAAAGACGCTTGAGCAACATGCAGACATTGAGCATGCGTATCCATTTGGCGAGTTTCATCATATTGTCATGGCCAACAAAGACAAGCAGGTTCCAAATTTAGAGGGTATGGAAATGCACAAGATCCTGCCTAATATAGAAGATGTATTTATTGATTTAATGAGAAACCATGTATAAGCAAGCAATTATAGTAGATAAATTATCCAAACATTTCGGAGACTTTAAAGCAGTGGACGAAATTAGTTTTGAAGTGGGAAAAGGGGAGATTTTTGGATTTTTAGGAGCCAATGGAGCAGGCAAAACCACTGCCATGAAAATGCTTTGTGGATTGTCTATGCCAACAAGTGGTAAAGCTTCTGTTGCTGGATTTGATGTGTATGAAGAAAATGAATCAATCAAAAAGAGTATTGGTTACATGAGTCAAAAATTTTCACTTTATGAAGACTTGACGGTCAAAGAAAATATTAAGTTTTATGCAGGTATTTATGGTATTGCCCCTGCAAGAATTGTAGAAAAAACGAAGCAGCTATTGGCGCAGCTGGATTTAGAAAACGAAGCAGATGTACTCGTTGGTCAATTACCTCTGGGCTGGAAACAAAAATTGGCTTTTTCTGTAGCGATTTTTCATGAACCACAAATTGTTTTTTTAGATGAGCCTACAGGCGGGGTTGATCCAATTACAAGACGTGAATTTTGGAATTTAATTTATGACGCTTCTGAAAGTGGTATCACTGTTTTTGTCACTACGCATTATATGGACGAGGCGGAGTATTGTAATAGGGTTTCTATTATGGTCGACGGCAAAATAGAAGCATTAGACACGCCTGCAAATTTGAAAAAGAATTTTAATGTACATAGCATGGATGAAGTGTTTCTTCAACTTGCTAGAAAAGCAAAACGCACCGAATAGCATGAAGCAGTTTTACCATTTTATAGTCAAAGAGTTCTATCATATTTTTAGAGATAGAAGGACCATGTTCATTTTATTGGCTATGCCAATGGTGCAAATTATTATTTTTGGATTTGCCTTAACCAATGAAGTTAAAAATACAAGGATTGGAATCATCAATCAATCTGGGGGTGCAGCGGCTACTCAATTGATCCAAAAGATTGAGGCAAGCAGGTATTTTGAAATTGATAGTCAAACTGGGGATGCCAATCAAATGGATAAGCTATTTAAGAAAGGCGCCATTAAAGTAGCACTAGTCATCCCATTTGATTTTGATGCAAATATGATACATCAGAACAAGGGTCAACTGCAAGTGATTGCAGATGCTACCGATCCAAATGTGGCTACAGCATTAACCAATTATATTGGGGTCATAGTGCAGGATTTTCAAAAAGAGTTGAATCCTAATAATAGCATACCCTATACCATTCATGTTGATGCAAGAATGATGTACAATCCTCAGTTGAAAGGTGCGTATAATTTTGTACCCGGGGTCATGGCAATGGTGCTTTTATTGGTTTGTACCATGATGACCGCGTTGACCGTGGTACGAGAAAAAGAACTTGGTAATATGGAGATATTATTGGCATCCCCGATCAATCCAATCAAAATTATCATTGCAAAAGCGGTTCCTTATTTATTGCTTTCTATCATTAATATTACCACCATTTTATTGCTGAGTTATTTTGTGTTAGAAGTGCCTATTAATGGAAGCCTGGTACTTTTATATGCCGAAAGTATTTTATTCATCCTAGTTTCTTTAGGACTGGGCTTGCTCATTTCGGCGGGGACTGATTCCCAACAATCAGCCATGTTCATTTCACTTATACTAATGTTTTTGCCTACAGTCATGTTCAGTGGTTTTATCTTTCCTATCGAAAACATGCCGTTGCCTCTAAGAATTATCTCCAATATCATTCCTGCTAAATGGTTTTTTATTATTGTCAAATCTGTCATGATCAAAGGAGTAGGTATTAAGTTAATATGGAAAGAGACCTTGATTTTAATTGGCATGATGTTTTTCTTTTTTACCATGGCTATTAAAAAATTCAAAATCCGATTAGCATGAGCCCATTAAGATATATATTGGAAAAAGAGTTCAAACAGATTTTTAGAAATCCAGCGATTTTAAAAGTCATATTTGTGATGCCAGTCATTCAGTTAATTGCACTGCCTATGGCGGCGGATTATGAGATTAAAAACATCAATATTGCTGTAATTGATCGTGATCATAGCCCAAGTTCCAATCAAATGGTTCAAAAAATTACGGCATCAAATTATTTTAAATTAGTGGACTATAATAGTGATTTTAATGCTGCTATGGAGCTGATAGAAAGCGATAAGGCAGATCTGATTTTAGAAATTCCAAAAGACTTTGAGGTTGATTTACATAATGAAAAAGACGCCAATCTTCTTTTGGCAGTGAATGCAATTAACGGCGTCAAGGCGAATTTGGGGGCTGCCTATTTATCCAATATTATCCAAACATACAATACTGATTTTAGGATAAAAATGCTTACACCTGGGAGATTCAACGACCGACCTGTGATTGAGTTGTCTAGTTCCAATTGGTACAATGCCAAAATGAATTATAAAAACTTTATGGTACCGGGCATCTTGGTCTTATTGGTGACTATCATTGGCCTCAACTTGTCATCTATAAATATCGTTCGAGAAAAAGAGATGGGAACAATAGAACAGATCAATGTAACGCCTATTCGTAAGACCCATTTTATATTAGGGAAGCTCATTCCTTTTTGGTTGATAGGATTGGTAGTGATAAGTCTAGGATTTATTATTGCATGGCAGGTTTATGGCATCATCCCTTTGGGGGCCTATTTTACTTTGTATCTTTTTGCTGGTGTTTACCTTTTAGTCATACTAGGTATTGGATTGTTGATATCAACCTATTCGGAAAATCAACAACAAGCGATGTTAATCACCTTCTTTTTATTGATGATTTTTGTTTTGATGGGTGGGTTGTATACTAGTATTGATAGTATGCCAGATTGGGCAAGATGGTTTACCAAGTTAAATCCTATATCCTATTTTATAGAAGTCATGCGGATGGTGGTATTAAAAGGTAGTGGCATCGCAGATGTCGCAACTCAATTTATCATCATGATTGTTTATGCTGTTGTGATCAATACTTGGGCTGTATTGAGTTATCAAAAACGAGCTTAAATTTGAGATTTGCATTTTTTGTTTGTTAAAGTGTTCACTAAACCCAATTGATGCTGGTTTTTACGATACTTTTGTGTTATAGATTTTTTGTAGGAATACTGTTGTATGAATGACCAGCTTTTAGGTTACATAAATTGGTTTTTGGTTTCGCGTTACACACTCGTTTAAAAATAAGATTTTGAATAAAAGCAACATCATATTAGGATGCTTTGTTTCATGCATGTCTTTATGGACATTGAATGGATGTGTTGTAAGTAAATCAATGGGCCAGGGTCAAAAAAGCGAACTAACTAAACCTATTTCTGTATTTCCATTTCAAGAATTATCTGGAGGCGTAATAGTTGTAAAAGCCACAATAGACCAATACAGCGATAGCTTAAACTTTATTTTTGACACAGGCAATACAGGTTTTTCTATTGATTCAATTACTGCGGTGCAGTTAGGCTTGAAAGTGGTTATTTCTGACCGAATGATCAAGGGGATTGCAGGGGTGAAAAAGGCATTTTTTAGTTATGGCCATCAAATTCGTTTTCCGGAATTCACATCTTCCCTTTTTGATTTCCATATTAGCGACTATTCACTTTTCGAACAAGTTTATGGCTTAAAAATTGATGGCATCATTGGATGTAGCTTTTTTGAGAAGTACATCGTTAAAATCAATTACGACAAGCATCAAATAGAATTTTACCAACCTGGATTGATTACATACCCTAATAACGGTTATTTAATACCAACCAAGTTTTATAAGTTCCCAGTCAATATGGTACAAATTAGAGAGCAAGCCATTGTAGATAGCAAATCAATTTTTGATTTAGGAGCGGGATTGAATTATTTAGTATCTAATCAATTAATAGAGGATGTTGGCTTGTTCTCGCCAAAAAAGAAACGCTATCCAATTCAAGTTGAAGGCTTGGGTGGTAAAAAATTAATTGACATTACTGTTGTCAAAAAAATTACCATAGGAAAATATCATTTTAAAAATGTACCAATTCACATTTTTGATGACGAATTTGAAGTTTTGAATTATCCGAATCTTGGAGGCATTTTAGGAAGTGATCTCTTAAGAAGATTTAATATTATTCTTAATTATAAGGCCGAGAAAATCCATATTACACCGAACACTCATTTTAACGATCATTTTGATTATCACTACTCTGGCATTAGTTTTTACATGATTGATGGTTTAGTATCAATTGCAGACATAGTTCCAAATTCACCAGGAGCATTGTTTGGATTCAAAGAGGATGACATCATTTTTTCATTAGATAAAAAAATTGTCTTGAACCTTCAATCCATTAAGGATTATTTTGAACAGAATCAATCAAAACATGTTATAGGAGTCATTAGAAATGAACAAATATTAGAATTGCCGATAATTCTAAAAAATATCAAAAAACAAAACTAGTTTTTATCAAAAAACTTTTTAAAGAACAGTATCTGATAGTCGATATTGCTACTCCAATAGGTATATGTGTGTGCGCCTGGACGTTCAATATAATCGTGATTGATTTTTAATTGTAATAACTTTTCGTGTAATGCACGATTCACTGGCATGAAAAAATCATCTACTCCGCAATCAATGATCATAGCCAATTGATTATTTTTTAAGAATTCTACTTGACGCAAAACAGTATTGTCATACCATCTTTCTTGATTCAATTCAAAATCTCCTAATGCGTTTTTGATATCCCAGTTTTTCGGGAATGGTCGGAAATCCACGCCTCCAGATGTACTACCTGCAGCACCAAACAAATCACTATGTCTTATTGCAAGATACATAGCGCCATGTCCGCCCATGCTTAATCCGGTAATTGCTCTATACTTGGCTTCTGCTTTGACTGGATAATTGGCATCAATATAAGGAACTAGTTCTTTTGTGATATAAGATTCATACCTGATCGAACTATCAATTGGGCTATCAAAATACCAGCTTCCTTTTCCGCCATCAGGACAAACAAAAATGATTTTCAATTCATCTGCGGTCTTAGCCAATTGCGGAGTCGTTTTAGCCCATGTCGCATAATTGCCACCGTATCCATGTAAAAGGTAGATTACCGGATAGATACTTGTTTTATTGCCAGTACTACTTGGCTGGATGACCACTACTTTGGTTGCTTTTTTTAAATATTTACTTTGAATTTCTAGGGTGTCTACTGTGCCTGCAGTGGCATAAGCGCTGAGGAATATAAAAATTGCAATGAATAGTTTTTTCATGTATGTAATTTAACAGTTATTAAGCTATACCAGCTGTCATTTTAGGGTATTTTTTAGTTATATTTAATAATGAAATATTTTAGCGCCATCTTTTTTGTTTTTATGGGCCTTTTTGCAACCGCACAGGTAGATTCAAGTAAAGCAGAAGTTTATTTGACACGGATTACAATGGAAGTAACGGATGTGCAAGAGCCGATGCTTTTTGCATCTTTGATTGACATTAGCTTAAGGCCTTCTAAACTGAATGAGAAATATGCGACACATACGCTACTAGGAAGTATGGATATTGGAGATGTAAGAACTTTACAACTAGATTTGATTGCCAAAAAAACGCTTAAGTCTGCAATGACTAGCAGCCTCATTCAATTTAATTTTAGATCCAGATCGGTGGATGATTTTATCGGAATTTTTAATTTTATGTTTGAATTTTCAGATGGAACCAATTATCCTTATCGGTTGGGAAAGATAGCTATTGGCAATAATTTGAAATTAAGTACTGTATCTAGAACCATTTATATTCGGTAATTTTGAAGTGCTAAAAATGCGGATAAGATGACAATCAAATTGATTAAAAATAGATCAGATATTGGCGCTGGAACCAGAGGTTCTGACCTGGGCATTGACGCGATTGAGATTGCAGCGATCAATCAAAATAACGATTTTTTTCATCGTCATTTATTTGTAGATGTTGAAACACATAACGAAACCATCTACAATAAAAACAATAACAATTTTGCAAAGCGAATTGAACACGTTGTGGAGCAATGTCAGCGTGTAGCGAATACCGTTAAAACCACTTTGCAAGAAGGATTTTTTCCGATCGTCTTATCGGGAGATCATTCTTCTGCATTAGGCACAATGAGTGGTATCAAAGCAGCAAGCCCAGAAAAAAGGCTGGGTGTGATTTGGATTGACGCACATGCAGATTTACATTCTCCATTTACTTCTCCGTCGGGGAATATTCATGGTATGCCATTAGCGGCTGCAATTTGGGATGACAATCTTGAATGCAAGATCAATGAGCCTGGAGCAACAACTGAATTGCACTGGGACAACATGAAAAATATTGGCATCCCTGCACAAAAAATTAAGACGGACGATTTAGTATATTTTGGATTAAGAGATTTTGAGTCGGCTGAAGCGCATTTGATCAAAAAAGCAAACATTAAATCTTATAAAGTTGAAGAAATTAGGTTTCGAGGTTTAGAACTTTGTGTAGCAGAAGCAGTGGAGCAACTGAAAAATTGCGACCATATCTATATCTCATTTGACGTTGATTCTATGGATTGCGACCATGTCTCTACAGGCACAGGAACCCCTGTTCCAGTGGGCTTTTTTGCAGAGGAGATCATTCGTATTTTTGACGCATTAATGCTTTCTAATAAAATAGTTTGCATTGAATTTACAGAAGTCAACCCATTGCTTGACAACAAGGGTAACCTCATGGCTGAAACTGCTTTCCAGGTATTAGACCATATTGCCCAAAAAATTTAAGATTTAGGTCAAATTTTTAAACAAAATCTTCGTTTTCATTGTTTTACACTTGAATTTAAACAATGAAGTATATGAATTGGTCTAAGGTTAGTATAGCAGGATTATTTATTTTCTTGAGTCTAAATATTGCAAAGGCGCAAGACAAGCAGCAATATACTGGAAAACTGAGTGGTGTTTTAGTGAATCGAAAAACTCAGCAAAATGCAACTGGACTGTTGATTACAGTTTCGCCAACTGGTGAAAAAATGATTTCTGATAGCAATGGTGCGTTTAGATTTACGAGTTTATTGCCTGGTGCCTATGCAATCAAAATTACTGGCCTAGGCTTTCAAGAAAAATTATTGAACAATGTGATTGTCACATCAGGTAATGAAAATATTTTAACGATTGAGCTTGAGCCATCAATCAATTTGTTAAACACAGTTACTGTAACTGGCAGAAGAAATACCGCCAAAGCAACAACATTAGAGAGTCCATTGAGCATTCAAAGATTAACTTCTGAGGATATCAAAGCCAATCCTGGAGGTAATTTTGATATTAGCAAAGTGATTCAGTCTTTGCCAGGTGTTGGTGGCGGAGCAGCCGGAGGTACATTTAGAAATGATATTATTATTAGAGGAGGTGCTCCAAGTGAAAACGTATTTTACCTTGACGGCATCGAAGTGCCAATCATCAATCACTTTAGTACACAAGGGAGTGGTGGTGGTCCACAAGGCATTTTAAATGTCAGTTTTATTCAAGATGTTAAATTGAGCACTTCGGCATTTGATGCTAGATATGATAATGCATTGAGTAGCGTTTTTCAGTTCAGACAAAAAAATGGCAACCCGAATAAACTACAAGGTAATTTTAGGATGAGTGGAACTGAAGTTGCTGCCACATTGGATGGCCCAATTTCAAAACGAACGACCTTCTTAGCTTCAGTAAGAAGAAGCTATCTTGAATTGCTTTTTCAAGCATTGGATTTACCGATACGACCAAATTATTGGGATTATCAATTCAAAACAAGTACCAAGTTAAATGATAAAACGACCTTAACGACCATTGGACTTGCCGCAATTGATGATTTTAAATTAGTGGCGCCGAAAGAAGCAACTCCAGAAAAATTATTTGCAATCAATAGCAACCCCTTGATCAATCAGTGGAACTATACTTTTGGTGTTGCTTTGAAAAAGTTAATTCAAGATGGTTACTGGAATTTATCAATAAGTAGAAACACATTGGACAATCAGGCAGACAGGTATGAAGACAATGAAAAGCCATCCGATGCAACTAGAACTTATCAAATCCGAAGTAATGAAACAGAGAATAAACTTCGTTTTGACGTCACTAAAAACATACGCAATTATAGTTTGAGTTATGGACTTGTTGCACAGTACGTGCAATTTGACAATGCATTTTATCAATTGTTTAGACCTGCATTGAAAGACAGTGTAGGAAATATTATACAAAACGCAATCAAGTTCAACACCAAGACTGGAGTGAATTTCTTAAGGTATGGCGGATTTGTACAATTGGGAACAAGGTTATTTGAAGATCGTTTAGCTATAAGTACTGGATTAAGAGCGGATGCCAATAGTTTTAGTGCAAGCAGTCAAAATCCATTAGATCAATTGAGCCCAAGAATTAGTTTAAGTTATGCGTTGAGTAATACATGGAATTTTAGCGCAAGTCTTGGAAGATACTATCGCTTACCAAGTTACACGCAGTTGGCTTATACAAACAATGGCTTTACTAATCCAGGGAAATATATTCAGTCCAATCATTATGTAGCTGGGTTTGAATTCCTACCATCTAGTACTACAAGATTTACTTTTGAAGGATTTTATAAAGGGTATAAAAACTATCCTGTAAGCATGCTTGACAAAATCAGTTTAGCTAATAAGGGCATAGAATTTGGAGCAATTGGCAATGAGCCTATTCAACAGAATGGCAAAGGAAGAGCGTATGGGTTTGAATTTTTTGCTCAACAAAAACTAACTGAAAAATTCTTTGGCGTATTGAGTTACACGCTTTACTGGAGTGAGTTCACCGGGTTAGACAAGCAATTTCAACCAGCAAGTTGGGACAATCGTCATTTGATTAGTGCAACCGGTGGATATAAATTACCAAAGAATTGGGAATTAGGTATCAAATTTAGATACCAAGGCGCAGCACCTTATACGCCTTACAATTTAGAACAAAGCAGATTGAATTATTTAAGTTTAGGAACTGGTGTATTTGATTATGACAAAGTGAATACTTTAAGGTTGAAAGCTTTTCATTCTGGAGATATTCGTTTAGATAAGAAATGGAATTATAAAAAAACCACTTTTGATTTTTATATAGACATACAAAATTTTTATGCATCTAAAAGTACTGGAGCACCGCAATATACTTTTAAAAGGAAGGACGACAATTCGGCTTTCTTGAGTAATAACGGAAAGCCAGTGCAAATGAATGGCAGTAATGCGATTCCGTATTTTTTAGAAAACGCAGAAGGCACTTTTATTCCAACCATTGGTTTTATCATTGAATTTTAAAGTATTTAACTTACTTTGAAGAGCCCTATGAAAAAACTAACAAAACAGATTCAACAACTGGAGTCCTATCTTCCATTTTATAGTACTGTTAATCCAGCTGTATCTTCTGCTTCTGTTGGATGGCATATGGAACATAGCTTGTTAGTGATTAAACAAATCACTGTAACTGTTGCGCAGTCAGACCCTGCTTTATTTGAACGTAAATTTAATTTCATGCGTTCTTGGGTTTTTCTTTTGAACTATATTCCTAGGGGCAAGGCAAAAGCACCCAATTCAGTGTTGCCGGGTAAAGACCTTGACTCAAGCAAACTGGAGGATAGTGTTGCACATACTTATCAAGCCTTGAATTATCTGAAAAATTGTCAATCCAATCAATATTTTATGCATCCGTTTTTTGGGGCTTTGAATCAGGAACAAACAATCCGTTTTTTAGCGATCCACACAAAACATCATTTAAAAATCATTCAAGATATTTTAAATAAATAAGCACTGAATAGTATACTGTACAACTATTTTATGGATTGCTTATTATACAGTTCAATGCATTGCAAAAGCGCATCCTCTTTTTTAATTTTTAAATTATTTTTTTGAATTATTTCATTCAGACTTGCACTTTCTAATTTAAAGACAGTGAAAATCTCTTCATTTGATTTTGGTGCTTTTTGTAAGCCAACGCTTTTACTGTAAACAAATAACTTGGGAAATTTTTCAATTGTTCTAAGCATCGTAGCGCTGCTATAGGGCTTGGCTTCGGTCACTTGGACAAAATAATATTTTAGCAAAGTGATTTCACCTTTTGTCAATACCTGATAAATTGTTTTTGCATTTTGTTTTTCAAAAACTGGATATCCATATTCAAATACATAACTAGTTCCGTCTTTTTTTATGCGAATTGATTTTACGGCAGACAGAATGGCTAATTCCTTCCCATCAGCTGCTTTAAAAATAATTTCATTGCTAAGAAGGTTGATCTTTGCTTGAACATTTTCATAATGTTGCCCGTTCTCTAGTAGGATATCTGCGGAATTAAACTCTGTATCAAAAAATGGCGTACCGTAGTTTTCCATATCCACTCCCATATTGACAGTTTTGCCATTTCCATCTGTAACAATCAACATGGATTGCCCTATGTCTTTTAAGCTGAAATTATTCAATGTCTGTGCCTGTAATAAACTTGTAAATAAAAAACAGTAAACAAAGTGTAAGATTTTCATAGTTGGAGAAATTGTACTTTAAAAATAATACTAATTACAGCTTGGGTTGTCATTTTGATTGTTTAGGTCTAAATAATTCATTATCAGTTAGTTTATCCTTGCTTAAGTTTTATAATGTAAAATTTTACCTCACATAAAGTTCCAACATCGATAAAAATCGACTTCCGTAAAGCGAACGTTCGTTATAGATTTTGAGCTATTTTTTTATTTTTTTTTAGTTATGATATTGTTAAATCTTTATTATATTCGTTACAAGAAAGCTTGTAAGTCAGTTCGTTAACTACGATTTGATGATTACAAGCTTTTTTGTAAAAGATAATTTTAATTACAAAACAAAACAACATGAGTAAAAAAATCATTGTAAGTGTTTGT
>ERZ650308.171-NODE-171-length-37066-cov-6.177947_pt1 | contig 37066 bp, 62 predicted proteins | sample MGYA00376244_ERZ650308 | MGnify/ENA primary metagenome ERZ650308 (study PRJEB26733, sample SAMN07839295) | wastewater metagenome | biome: small river; feature: stream; material: water | place: USA: North Carolina | collected 2016-04-26 ... | reverse complement strand
GTTTGCACTTGTCGACACAACATCGCTTCCAAGTCTTTTTGTTAAAGATCCATTAGAAGCACTCTGCTGAGAAACGGTTATGTAAGAAACATTTGGTTCAATTGTTACATAATTTGATACTGCAGCAGCATTACTTTGTCCAAAAGTACCAACTATTTCTAATGTAGAATATGTACTAGATGAAACATAATTATTTGGTAGCGCAATTCTTAATTCAGCGGCCGTAGTTGTGCCAGCGGTTAATCTTCCTTGAATTAAAACTTTATCGCCAACTTGAGAATATCTCACATTTACGTTAGATGGTGTTCCCAGTCCTTGATAAGAAGATGGTGTATAAGATTTTTCATCAAATATTTTTGCACTAGTAGCGACTGGAGATAATCCTAAAAAGAAATTATCAAAATTTACAGTCCATGCTGTAGTTGTAGATGTTGCAACGTGAATGCAAAACCTGCACTTAGAATATCCAATCGGGAATTGAAATTGTTTAAATACTTGTCCAATACCACCAAGCATATCTTCATTATTCGGTCTAACTACAAAAAAATCAGACACAAAATTATCATTTGAAAATACTAAATATAATTTAATATATCCATCTACATAGCTAGTGCTATCAACTTTCAAAAACGAAAGTAAATTCATTAATGTTTTACTTCCATTTTCAACATCGAATGGCGTATAAATTCCGTGTCCCAATCTATTATTGGCCGTTTTTGTTAAAAGAAAATCCGCTGTGCCAAACAGTGGTGAAGTTGTATTTCTCGTCCACGTAAAATCTACGTTTGGAGTGCCACCAAAGTTATCTGGAACATCTGATGGTGTAGTGTTTGCGTATCTAACCCATCCAGTAGTGTTAACTTTTGCTTGTGGGTTTTCTATATAATTACCAGCGTTACCAGAAATATCACCATCCTCGATTGCTTCTTTGAGTGTTTTGTTTAAGCTGTTTGCTGTTAAATAAACCTTATCATCATTTGGTAATTGTGATTTTGCTGCACCATCGGCAATTAATTCTGCTTCTGATTTAATATTTTCATTTTGAATTTTGCTCATTTTTATGCCTTCTTAATATAAAAAACACTTACTATTTGACCAACACTTGGTGCGGTTGTAAACGTGATGGTTGATCCAGACACGGAAAAATTTGTTCCGTACACTTGAAATAAACCATTTAAAAACACCATTACCGCTTCATTTGCCTGTGGCGCATTGGCAAGTGTGTATGAAACATTTGATCCGTTAACCAATCCACTTGGTATTTCCTGCTCAAATATATTTCCAATCCACTTGCCAGCTATTTTACTCATTTAAAAATCCTAATAAGCGTACTTAATAATTAAAACATCTGATGCTGCAAGTGTTGTCGCTAAATCACCAGCGAAAGTTACAACTGCACCAGCAACGGTGTAATCAGAAGTTATTCTTTGCACTGGCCCATCATCAGGAAATACAACCATAGATGCAACGATAGGAGTATTTGCAAGCGTCACATAACCATTAGTGATATCGCCACCAGATAATGTAAAAACCTCTTCTGCGAATGAAACACTTGTTAGTGAGTTAATCTGTCCTTGTAATTTACCAATGCCATCGATAACACTGTCAGTGTCTGTTACTGCACTGTCATCCGCATCAGTGAAACCATCTAGAATAGTATTTAAAACTCTATTCTCTGTGAAATATAAATTCGTAACACCTTCTGGTAAATCATCAGTATCCTTGTCTAAAAAAGAACTGTCTGCTGGTGTTTTTTGCCATACTGATCCGCTGTAAATAACAAGATCTCCAATCGCAAAAGAGATTGATCCAGATCCTAAATTTTGCGAACCTGCAACAGATACTCTATAAGTATCACCAGCATTGCCAGTGCCGTCTGCCAGTGACGGTGAGTTAGTGTTAGCGTTCCATGCGCCTTTATACTCCATTGACGATGTTGGTAATAATGATGTTGGGATTTTACCACTACCATCTAAACCAGCAACACCGTTTGGTTGATCAATTTGTGCTGTTTTTACAATCGTACTATCTGCCCATCGTGAAGTAATTTTACTCATTTTTTATCCATTTATGTGAAATACACTACTCTTAATATATCGCCTGCTATTATTGTCCCATCTAAACCAAGACCATTCCAACCAAGAACATTTACTGTGATTGAAAAATCAACTGAGTAAATTTGGGTTGAACCATTAACAAGATCAACTAATACTTTTGTTGGGTCAAATGGTGTTAGACTTAATGTGAATTCTTTATTTGTTATTTCTAGTGCTGTCACGGTGTGGTATTCAACTTGAAATGTTCCACTTGGAACTGGTGGAGTAACAGGTGTTCCTGTTGTTAGCCATGAAGCGTAAACTATCTGGCCAATAGCTGGTGCTGTTGAAAACGTTATCAGCGTAGATGACACTGAATATTCTGTCTTCTCAACACGTAATCCATTCAAATAAACACTTATTGATTCATCGTTTAGTGGTACGGTTGAAACCGAGAAGTTAACAGTTACACCATTGCCAATGCCTAATCTTTGTTGATTGGTAATTACACCACCACCAACTTCTTTCCATTCTGCTGCAACGCCATCGTAAAATCTTATTGTGCCATCGGTTGAATTATAATAATGTTCTCCACCAACAGGAATGCCATAGAATGCTTCATAGGCAGCATCATCAACATAGGTAACATCTTTAAATGCACCACCCATAACTACATCGTCGATTGCTTTAACAGCAACATCAAATGCTTCTAGTGATTCTTTGTGGTTTTCACCATTGGTTAAATAATTATTTGTTGCATATATAAGTGCATTAGCGTCGAACTCTCCGGAAATTCCGGATACGTCAAAGCATTTCCATAATGAAGCTTGAACATCATCAATAAATAGCGGTTCAACTAAACTTACTTTATATAGGCTTAGTTTGCCTTTCTTGACATCATTAATTGTTTTATCGAGCCATGTGGCATTGGCAACAGTGCTTGATAATTTGGAATTTGTAACGATAGGCACTTAAAATCCTTTTTAATCCAACTTTCTAAAAGTCAGCAAGCCACTCTCATAATATCCTGCAAGTTTTCTTGCGTACAATTCTTTTATGGTATAATCAACGCCATCTTTACTTTCAGGCGTTGACTCCAATAAGCACTCTACAAAAACAATCGGTTGATTTATATCTTTAACAAATTCAATCGGTGCTTTTTGTGTGCAATAATCAATAAAATTTCTATAATCACTTACGCCTGTTGGATTATTTTTAATCGCAAGTTGTGGCGTGATGTCAGTTATTAAATCAATATTACATTGCATGAATTTGACACGTCCATAAGAAACTACTTCTACCTGACCAGATGCTGACTGATTTACTTTTGAATTTAATGTTTTTTTAAAGTCTTCAAAGTCAACGTATGATTGTAATAATCTTTGTGGATAATAAATTGATCCGCTGCGAGAATCACCTTCGTATGAGTTTAATCCAAATAAATCTGCGCCATTAAATCCCATCATTGAAAATGCTGATTGTGATGCATTTGTACCAGATGTAACTAGAAGCGAAAATACACCCACAGAATCAATTGTGATTTTACCAGTTACCCTATCAAGGGTTGTCTCGTATTCTTGTGTTGTAGAGGCATCATTCATCGCTCTAGCAATCTCTGTTGCGTAATCACCAAGAGTGTACGCACCGATACTTAACTCAGCGGTTAATTCAACAACGTTATCAATAAAATTTATATATTTGTTTTCATCGGTTACTGTATGGCCGTAATTAAATGCCGAGTAAGTTGTTATCATACTGTTCTTACCCCTAACAATGTAATGCCTTCCTTGGCATTGGCTTCATTTAAAGCATCAGCAACATATTTACCAAAGCTCTTATCGCCAATTACATTCCCTTGTACTGTTAAATTTAAATTAGTTTGTTTTTGTGCTTGCACTGGATTGTTTTGTTGAAACTGCTCTTCAACTGGCACAGGATTTTCAAATGCTCTTGAAGCTGATCCACCACCACCACCTGATGGTGCTCCTGATCCAGATGCACCAAGATAACCGCCAAGTATTTTCAATGCCCCACCCGCAGATAATTGAGCAGCACCAATCGCATAATTTTGCGATGCAATGTTTGCCAATCCCCATTTAATAAACATATCACCAGCGGCACCAGCAATATCGCCTAAAACTAATTTTAAGCTTTCTCCAAATGCTTTAAAGCCATCTTTTCCAGCGGCAAGGGCTTGACCTACACGAGTAAATGCATTGCCAATACTAGATGCAAATACATTAAGCATTGTTCTTGCAAACTCTCCAGCGTTTTGCTTCATGGATTTTGTTACAATTGCAAAGGTTTCACCCATGGTTTTAAATGCTTCTAGTGTGTTTATTTTCTCTTGATCTACAATGTCTTGTCTTTCAATTGAATACGTTCTAGTTAATTCTGTTTTTCTTGCCTCATAGTCTTGTTCTGAAAGAAGTTTTTCTTCTAAGCTTAATCTTAATATTTCTAATTCTTTTGCGTATTGATTATCTAGAATTTGAATTTTTGTTAAACCAATATTTCCAAGATCAGATAAAAGCTTTTCGTTTACTTGGACTATGCTGCTGGCAAGATTCCTGTTTATGTCTAATATCTTTGAAGCAGCATTTTGCTCGTTATTTGGGCTTAAAAGCGTTGATCTTTCGGCCAGTAACTGTTTTCTTTTTTCTCTTAAATCAATTAGTGTAAGATTTAATCTATCAACATCTTCTTTTGATCTAAGTGCAGCAGTAGATATGCTGTTAAAATCAACTTTACCTTTTAATTGATCCTGTATTTTATTTATTTCACTTGCTGTTTTCCCTAGTTTGTCATTTATTTTTGATAGATCCGTTTCGACTCTAGGTGATGGCAGCATTGCAGCGAAACCTCTGGCTGCGCTTGCTAGGTATGGTATAAGGGTTTCGCCAATTCTCTTGTTAATTAATGCCAATGCAGAATCTAATTGTTTAAAATTAAAGTCTGCACTTTTGCTAATTTGATCGAATGCTTCTCTTGTAGCACCAGAGCTATTAGCTGTTTCTTTTAAAATCCTATTAAAATCATCTGCGTTAGAGTTTGCTATTGTTAAAACAGAATTTAATGCTTCAACTCTTCCAAATAATCTTGATAAAGATTGCTCATTACCTTTTGTTTTTTCTCTAACGTCTTCAAAAAAACCAGCAAGACCTTTTGCTCTTAATGCTGTTGTATTAAACTCTAATCCAAGTCTTTTAGCTTCATCCGCTGAATCTTTAGAGGGTTTAATAATCTCTGCTAGAATAGCTCTTAATCCAGTAACGGCTTCGGATGTTTGAATTCCTGCTTTTGTCAAAAATGCAACAGCGCCAGCGGCTTCTGAAAACTCTAATCCTGCGGATGCTGCTAGTGGTGTAACTCTACCAAAAGAATCTGATAGCTCGCCAAACGTAGTAACACCTTCACGTACAGCAACAAATAATGCATCAGATGCTTTAGTGGCAGATAAACCCTGTTGTGTGTATGAGTTTAAGCTTGCATTTATTAATTTTGCTGCAACATCTATATCTGTTAATCCAGCAACTGCGGCCCTATTTGATACGGCCAAAACATCCAATTGCTTAGTCGTTCCAACTATTCCAGATGAAACAATATTATAAAAAGCTCTTGCTTGTGTTTGTAAATCAGTTCCGTATGATGATGAAAACTTTTCTATTTGCTTAACGGTTGACTCTGTAAGTTTTTCTGTTTGAGGCAATATAGAATTTATTCTTGCCAACTCAACATTAAAACTTCTTGCAGTATCTACACTTTGTTTTATCGATGAAGATAAAGAAGCAAATGCTGCTCCAACTAGTGCAACCTTTGTAAATGGAGAGTTAAATACATCACTAAATGCAGATTTAAATGATGAAATTTCATTTTTAAAAGCAAGACCAAATGATTGTGCCGATATTTTTCCAGTTCCTGCTAATGAAGTTGATAGTTCTTTTTGAAATGAATTAACATTTTTTAAAAGAGCATCACCTATCCCAACATTTACTTTGGAAAGATTTGCCATTTCTTTTTTAAAGGATGCTGAAAATGCATTGCCAGACGATTGTCCAAGTTTTGAAGCTTCTGATTCAATCTTATTATTAGATTGTTTATCTAGCGATCCTTCTAAAACAATTTGAACAACAATATTATCTGCCATGTTCTACCATTAGTTCTTCGATTGTTACGGCCCTTTCAATAAAATATTCAGGTCTTGCCGTTTTCATAGTTTCCCTATGCATTTTCTTTCTGTTTTCATCAGAAGTATTTCCATAATCACTTACGTACATACTTCTTAATGATTCAGTCGCTATTATCCGCTCCATGGATTGCCAAAGCATATTAAAATCTTCTATTGGCAAGTACCTTATGTAGTCAATTGTATAACCATAAAACCTAGCTAACTGACAAATTGCTAAATCTTTATTAGTTAATTTTTTTTTTCAAAAACTAATGCATTAACAATCTGCCCTAAGTGAGCTGGCTCTAATTCGTTACAATGCTCTATTGTCATACCAAGCTCGCATAAAAAATCTTTGCTTAGCTTTGATAATTCAAAAATAGCTTCATCAATATTATCTTTATGCTTTTCGTTTATTTTTCTAACTCTGTCTTCTAAGCTTTCCGCCTGCAGTGTGTTTGGCTTAAACAATTCAACAACACTACCATCATACATTGTAACTTTAATCTTACTTCTAACGAAATTAAACTCTGTAACGCTCATAATATCCTTTGCCTAATATTAAAAAGGGGCGTTATGCCCCCTTGATTATAATAATGAATAATCACCAAAACGTAACAAGTTAACTTTTGCATCCATTGATGAATCTAGGTAAGCTTTAAATTCACATTCAGCACCTTGGATATCTGTTCCAGAAAAGTTAATTGAAGCTAATTTTGGTGCAGTTAAGATGGAAACATCCATGCTTCTATCTGATGCTGGTAATCTAATTGGGTGACCTACTAAATAACCAACAACATCAAAAGAAGATTTGAACAACTTGGAAGTACCGTATCCAATAACATCATTGTCAACTGATGGTGTTACAAAATCACCAAAAACTTTACCAACGATATTTTTCCAACGTGTTTTGGTCATCTCTGCAAGAGTCATTGCTACTGTACAGTTTGTACCTTGTAGTAATTCATCTAAAACAGTTGGCCCTGTTTGATCGGCCGTAACTTCTAAAAAAGTGTGTTCAATAGTTAACGTAGAACCACCAGAAGCAACCTGACCTAAGTAACCACCGTAACCAGCAGAACCAATAGCAAAAGTTAATCCAGTGGCACCACTTGTAACCTCTGTAGTTACTTCACCCATGAATTTATTTTGATATTCAACAGTATCTAAAGCATCAGTCATTAAAGCTACTTTTAATAGTTTGTTTAATGTAACATCAGCTTCAACAGCGGTAATCATTGCATCTGCAATATCTTCTGCCGTATCACCATTTGTATATGGAATAGGGAATAATGTTTGACCTGGCCCTGGAACTGGATCAGAAACAACGCCATTGTCTAACCAAAATAAATATTTTAATTCAGCATAGACTTTAGTTGTAGCATCAAATGAATCACCATTTAATACGTTAACGTCCCAATACTTACCAGCTTGGTTTCCTGCGGTATCATCTAAAAATTTAACTGATCTGCAATGCTTGCCGCCAAACCACCAATTCATTGCCTCTAATTGCTGTTCACTTGATTTTGTTTTTGAACATAAAGCCATTTAACACATCCTTGTTATGTCGTATGAATATAGTAAACACTCACACTGAAATTTATATCAAACTTCATAAAATTATCATCGCCATCAATGGCAGATGGTGTAATGCCTGAGCTTGTTACACCTTTTATATAGCTGTCTTGCAAAATATTTTCTACATTACATGCGCTTGCTTGTATGCATATAGCATCGTTATAAGTTTGATCGAAAAATTTCACAAAATCAATAGTGCTGTGAGCATAAATTGTAACCAATACTGGAACAACTGAGCTTAATCCAGTGTCAATTTTTTCTGTTGTCATCGCACCTATTGTTAACTTGTAAGTATTTTCCAACCCACTCATACCTGTTTTTTCTGTTTCAAACACGTAACCATCAAACTTCAAATCAGGGTTTGAGCTATAAATAATGCCTGTAAAATAATCCCTGATTAATTCAATCATCTTCTAATCAATGGTGTTGATCTAATATTATATGGTACTGGATCAATTTCACCATCTCCGTCAGTGTCTAATCTTAATGAAGCTCTATTTCTAGCTTGTCTCATTTCGTTTTCATAATCATCACGTTTAGACTTAAAAATGTCATTAGTGATTAATTGATTTTGGTCAAAAATAATTAGAAGAGTTTGAAACATAGACCATCTTTTAAAATCTTCTGTGCTAAAAATATCAGCTTTAGTATATACAGCACCGTTGTTTTTCCAAATTCTTTGCTCGTCTAAATAAGCCAGAATCTTGTCTCTTGCTGCTCTATGGGCATAAATAAAAGATGATCTTCCAACTGGTAAATACTTATATAGTGTTGGTTCGAAAGGTAATATATGAGAGTCGTTAGAGAACAGGTTGTCTTCACTTGCATCAACCACCTCGAGATCAAAAGTTTTTGTTTCCGTATTAAGATTAGTTGTAACCCTAACAGATATTTCAGTTGATCCAATTACAGTATATGCCCAATCAACAAACCACTTTTCTTGGTTTGCATTATAGACAGTAAAAAATCCTGCACCTGTATATGGTTCAATTTCAACATTGCTAATTATTTCACCCTGAGAAAAACACGTAGATGCATCTAGTCGCATCTTGTCGTTTTGTTGCACAAGTGGATCATATCTAAGATTGATAAAAATCATTTTAAACCCTCATCAATATGCTTAGTATCTTTATTAGACTTCATTCGCCAAAACAAATGACCTGCTAAAATACCATTAAATAAACCAATCATGTAAACCATAAACGGCATTTTATATGCTGCAGTTATGATTAAACTACTAACCGATGCTTCTGTTCCACCCATCTTAATAGCATAAACATCGTAACCAGCTATTGCTGCTAGCAACAAAGGCACAATAAAAAATGTTACTATCTTTGTTGTGTTTTTTATCACAGCATTTCCCTTTGAATAATCTCAATCCAGTCATCATGCATTTGTTGTGTACAAAACCCCATTGGAGTCATGTTTTGTAGTTCTTCAATTGCACTAGGGAATGCACCCTCTCTAATCATCAATAACACATAGGCATAATCTTTAAACATTTGTCTGGACTGTGCCTTGGTGATTCCCATTAGTGTGTTCTTTGTATAAAAGGCAATTGCAACCTTCTGTGCTTTTGCCTGAAAAGTTTCAAGTTTCGTTCTAACAATTTCTTCTATTGGCTTTGCATCTGGAACATAGCTTTTATAAATTTGAATCCACTGTAAATTTGTGGGCTCTTCATTAAAAGTTATTTCCGCCAACAAGGCACCGTCTTTGATAATTTGTTTAGTAATCATATTAGCTTCTCACTAAATAAATTCTACCAACTGTACCAGAAATACCATTCGCACCAGTTCCGTTACCTGTACCTGCGGCACCAGTATTCACTTGAAGCGTTAAAGATGTTGCTGTTACATCATTTTCAGAAATGATTGCAATAACACCACCGCCACCTGCTCCACCACCACCAGCGTTTACACCTGTTGCGGCATCAGCACCGTTACCGCCATTAGCTCTAATGATACCTGTACCAGAAATATTTCTAGCGCCAATAACGATAGCACCACCGCCACCGCCACCGCCACCGCCTTGGTTACCAACTCCGTTACCACCACCGCCACCACCACCAGATCCACCAGTGGTAATTGCGTTAGCAAGATCTCTTGCAACGGACGCTTGTCTAGCATGACCTAAAACTTCCACACCACCGTTTGCAGTTGTTACAAGTGTAGCTGTACCAGCAGCACCACCTGCAGTTGCAGCACCAGCACCACCAGCACCACCAGCACCACCAAGGGCCGTAGCGGATGCAGTTCCTGCCGTACCAGCAGCAGAAGTACCACCTGTACCACCAGCAACACACGCAGCGATTGTACCAGCAGCTTGGGTAACACCACCTGTACCTAAAATAGCATTTGAACCTGATCTATCTACGATACCGTTATTGATAAAATCATTGAGAACAAAAAATCTAAAGCCACCTGTAAATAAAGTAACACCTGGATTGATTGTTAAATTTTCATAGTACATATCTCTCACTAATGTTTGGTTAGAGCTTAACACTACAGTCGAATCAACTCCATTTCCAAACCATGAACAACCTAATCTTGATGCTAATTTTTCAATAGCACTTAAGATCGAATCGGAAGACGTAATTGTTCCAGATTGATTAGTAAATCCTGTTAGCACCTTAGCGATTACCGCTGCGTTTGATACTGTTGCTGCCGCTGCGCCAGGGCCAGTAGCTGTAACCTCACCAGTTAATGAAGTAACCGCACCAGATGCAGTTGAATAATCAGTAACAACACCTGCATCATCTCTTGTTTTTAGTTTTTTATCTACGTTATCAACATATACAGTTGTCTTTCCACTCGATGGCGTTGGTACGCTATTGATGTTTGAAAGGTCTAATGATGACATAATTACTCCTAATTAAATTAAAGCTAAACGTCCGTTAAGTTCTATTGTTATTTTCTCATTTAAAATTAAATCTATCTTGCCCGAAATTGCAGTGTGATTACTTGGGATTGTGAATCCTGGCCTTTCATTATCTTGAATGAAAGAAACTTTACCATCTAAAGCTGCTTGAGTTGCATTTGAAATTGGTTTGTCTATGTCTGCAACGTTGTCCACGTTGCCAAGCCCAACATCGTTTTTATCAAGAGCAGAAATAGTGTCATATACATCATCAAATGCATCTTGAGTTGGTGTAGAAATTGGCTTGTTAATATCAGAAGTATTGTCAACTTGATCTAATCCAACGTCTGACTTATCTAAAACAACAACACCTGTTTGACCGTTAACGCTTAATACAAGTGATGCACTTGGATCAATGACAACAATATTTCCTAAATAATCTTTTGTTTTTAACTTGCCATCTGCAAGATCAATGAACATTGTTTTTTTACCATTGTCTGGTAATGGAGCATTCGCCGAGCTTTCATATCTTAATATAATGGCCATTTAAATCTCCACTAGATTGCCTTCTAATACAAGAAGACCGTCTATGATTAGCTTGTGATAATAAATTAAATCACGCTCTTCTTGAACAAGCAACGCAATAGATTGCTTAATCCAATTCCAATTAAAAGACCAATTAGAATAATCTACTAATTGATTTATTTTACCGTCGACTTCAAGTATACCGTCAATTTCAATGTCATAATTAAATAACATTTCTTGTTCGACTGGTATGTTTTCAGTTTCACCGACAGATATTTTATTTAAACTAAAGTTTTTTGTTTCATCTACTAGGTCAAAGTTATTTGTAAGAGGGTTGAATTTAAAACTCATCTCACACCTTTGTTACGGATGAAATAAACTTTTTATTACTGGCAGTATAATTAACAGTGATAACTTGTGTTACAACAGATGCTAATTTATATGTATAAACTTCTTGTGTTGCTGTAGGGTACGTCGCCTCTATTAAATCCCATACAACACTTTCTTCACCGTCAACGGGTACTCTTTCGCCTGGTAATAGATTTAAAAATACTGCACGTGTCGGTATATCGTTTCTGTCTACAAAGTTTTGATATTCTCTATCGTCATGACTTCGCGGCAACATCTTCGATCACCTTATATGTGTCAAGAGCAAGATAAAACCATGCATACCAAGAACCTTCCACGTATTGAATATCGAAATATTGAATAGTGGTATGGTTCTTAATATTTGTTTTAATCATTAAGGTTTGAAGCTCTTTTGGAGTTCTCGCCTTAATGAAAAATGGTATTTCACTTGCCCTTGCCGACATTATTTAATTACGGGTTAAGAGAGTAAACAAGTGGTGACTTTGTAGCGCCAACACTTTCTACACCTAATTGTAGACCACCTACACCAAACAATTGGTCAACAGCAACTCTTACACCTAGGGCACCATACTTATTATCTTGTTGTTCAGACATTTGTACGCCTTCTTGGAAAGCAACTCCAAATCCGTCTTTTTCAACAATGTAACCAGTTTGTGCAGCAAGAGCATTTGATACAACCACTGGCACACCGTACAATCTTCCAATTACGCCTGAACCAATGTTTGAAGTACCGTAAGCATCTGCTCTAACAAAGTCAGCAATGTCTAAAAGAACATGCTCTTGATCTACACTGAAAATATAAGCCATCTTGGAAATATCAGCATTCTTAGATAACAATGCTTCTCTCATTGCAAGTACGGCTGATTTTGTAACATCTGCGGCAACACCGTTAACTGCACCATAGGCAACAGCGGCAAGACCAGCAACAATTTGTGCATCAACATATCTACCGTGAGCAGAAGCTGCTCTTGAAGACGCTTCAATTCTGTAGTCAATAGTTGATTGAAAATTATCTCTATGATCTTCAATCCATGCAATGTATGCGTTCTTGTTAATAAGAATAGTATCTTTGGCATCAGTTAATGCAGTTGCATCAGCAGAAGCACCGAAAGCTCTATTTGTAACAGAGAAAGAAGTTAATTTTGGAACTGAAATTGAAGTAGCTCCCTTAACTGCAAATGCACTTAAGTCAGATACGTAAGGTAAAAGTTTTGCGGCTGCGGCAAGTTCTTTTTGAACAATCGCAGTGATAATCGCTTGTTTGGTATTGGGTAACGTTTGTGCTACATCGGCCATAAAATCCTTCCTTTGGATAATAATTTATAAATTTTAGTTCATGCTTTTTGCTAGTGCAATTAGCTCGCTAGTTGTCATCTCTTTAATTGGCTTAACAGTAGGTTTAAAATTGTTGCCTTGGCTTGGAATACCGTTAACAACATTTACATTTCTACCAAATAAACCGATATGCTCGTATTGCTTCATTCCGTCACTTACAATCATCTTAACATCATCTAAGACTGGAGTATAAGAGTCATCAAAAGAAACAATATCAATTTTTTCTTTACCAAGTAATCGAACAAACGCATCAGGATCTTTACATCCTGCCTTAATTGCTTCCTGTTTAAGGCTATTGATGACATTAGTTCTAGCAAACGTGAAATCTTTTTGCTTAATTTGAGTTTCAAGATTTCTGGTTTTTTCCTTATACTCATCGAGCACCTTGGATAAATTACCTTTCTTCTCTTCTTCTTCAAGCTCTCTTTGTTTAAGTCGCTCTTCAAGTTCCTGCGCCTTTCTTTGCGCTTCTCTTGCTTGCTCTTTAAACTTGAACATATCCTTAGCATAAGGATTGCTTCTCGTTTCATCATTTGTTTTGCTTGGATCACTGACACCGTCAGTTTGATTGTCGGCACTGCCTGACACTGGTTCACTCATTTTAAACACTCCCTGTTTATTGCGTCAAGATTTATTTTAACTTCTTGAACAGCATTTCTTGTATAAAGTCTCTAACTTTCTTTTCAATTTTTGCGCTATTCTTTGCATTCCTAATATAAAAATATCCTAGCTCTTCTAAAAAACCCTGGATTGCTTTATATGTTTGAGCAATACCTTTGGTTGGTTTACCATTAGGCTTTTTATATTTCTTGTGCTTCTTATCAGTATGCTCAATAGTGAAGCTTGCACCGCCACTTGATAAATCTAGTCTGACATTATTTCTCAGATCATTCAATAGTTCGCCCGTGAATAAAGCTTTTATTTTATTTCTATTATATTTTGGATCTGTTGCATTGCCTTTCTCTAAATATTTTCTCCATGCAAGCGTACCATCCTTGGCACTTCCAAGCGTTGTTTCTTTAACTTCATTTACAACAATGTCGCCGATGCCATCTCTAAATTCTTTATCTCGTAAAGCTTTTGTAATATCTCTTCTTATACCACTTGTTACTTTCTTTAAGTTAAGCACTTTTAATTTTGCCATTTAGTCCTCGAATGATATGCCTAGTTTTGCTAATTCATTTCTTAGGTCTGACAATCTTTGCCTGTTAGTTTGCTGTTCTTCTTTTGTATTCTTTCTTAATCTCTTAACTTGATTAGCGATTGAATTAGCTTCGTCCTCACTAATACCAAAGAAGTCTCTTTTAGGGAGAGTGTCACCAGTTACATGGTTGAAAGATTTTTTAGTCTCAAGATCTCCATCTACATAAATCTTTACTGACCTGTCATTGATAATATCAGGCGTGATAGATTGAAGCATATCTCCTTCTAAAAACATGTCCACGCTATTAACCGAGACACCTTTCTTGGCAGCATATTTCTCGGTGTATGGTTTAAATGATGAGTTATTTCTATCCTCACCATCTAGTGTTCTGTTAATCATTCTCTCAATGGCAAGCGTGGCAAACTGTTCTTTCTCATCATTAGTAGGCGCATCAATGTAACGAGTCACATCTATTGTTTGGCTTACTTCATCAAGCGAAATAGTTCTTTTGCCAGCTATCCTTGCCATGTATTATTCCTCGCTATCATCTTCCATGTCATCTTCTGTATCAGCAGCATCCATTGGCGCTTGCTCTGTTGGTACACTTGGTAATGGCATAATTCCTGCTAATTCATCATTGTTTTCTAGTTGGATTGAATCATAAATTTCTTTTGCCTGCATCTCGCCAATGTCCCTAATATCCATAATAGCTTCAACCTTTGTCATAATGCCAAGGTCAATTTTCTTCTGAATAGAATCAAGTTTCTCTGATTCAGTTCTAACCATCTTTGGTTTTTCGTAGGTAACTTCAATCTCGCTATCATTTGGAATACTCCCAACCCAATACTTTTTATCTAGTTGATTTGTACCACTAAGCGTATTAAGCCAAGCTTTAACTATCTCCCAAACCTGTACTTCAACTCTCTTGAACACTTCATAATCATCTGCATGAGCTTCCATTCTATCTAGAATAGCGATGTATCTATCAAGTGCACTTGCATATTTTTCACCGGCACCACCACTATTAATAGCTGATGATGTTAATCCTTCACTTGTTAAAAAGTTGTTTAGAAACTTATCATTTGCTCCGCTAATTTCAGTGATAGAAGTTGATGGTGATTGAAAAGAAAAATCTACCTCTTTATTTGGATCATCCGTTGGAAGCTTAAGCAGCATTGATGGGCCAACAACTTGGATATTTGGTTGTAATTCACTTGGGCATTTAAGTACGGCAACGCTGTATGTTTGTAGCTTAATAGCAGCAGATTCATCACTCATACGAGTGTTGTATTGAATGGTAAAATCAGTTAGTGAGTTAGATGGTCTAACGAAATACTCAAAATCTTTCTCTCTTGATGCTTCAAAGAATGGCATAATGTCATAGCCAGCAAGGCTTAATGCAGACCTTTCAATGGTCGTATATGCACCAGTGCTTGGATCAATTACATATCCATTACCGTCCATCATGAAATTATATTCAGGAGTCCATACAATATATTTATTTAACACGCCTTTATAGTCGTTCTTTGTTGCAACGCCATCTGGTGTTGGATTATTTGTTGTAGATTCTCTGTCTGATCTACCAACGTAACCTGTTGCAGTGTCATGATAAGCATCAAAATTTGATTCTGTTAAATACTCACCTCTGTCAAATACACTAATGATAAATGCATCTGCATAGTCAGGGTTTTCAGAGTTTGAAACAGCATCAATTTGGTGCATGGTAAATATGCGCATAACAAGCTTGCCGTTAATTGGAACAATCTGACCAATTGATTGCTCTTGATATACGTATGACTTATTTGCTTGGCATAATTTAATGTTTGCAAGCATATCTTTGTAAACTAACTCAACAATTTCTTCTTGTTGCTCTGTTAGTCCAGTGAAATTTCTTTCAACAGAATGTTTATAGATAGTAGCTTTAGTTTGAGTGATCTTTCTTTGCACGTTGATACAAGACACAATAGGCATCTCTCGCACAGTTGAAACATTGTATTGAGCTAATAATGCTTCTTTAATAAACTGATGCATTCTGCCTTGGTATACTTCAAACTGCTTTAGTGATACTGCTTTTCTTGCCTTGTTATTGTTTGAATTAATATCAGCAATAATTGATATTCTGTCTTCTTGGTTTAAAAGATTTAACATAACATTCCTTTGTTACATGTATTTTGATGCGCTTGCTGGACTAATTTTAATACCAATTTTATCTAAATGCCAAGCACCATATCCAAGACAGTCACTCATGTGAGTCAACATCTTATTTGCGCCCGTCTGATCTGGTTGACCATTTCTATAAACAACTTTAGTTAAGTCGTTTCTAAGCTTCTTGCATCTAGGGTGGATTAATATTCTATTTGCGTCTAACAATCTGTTAACATTATTAACCCTATCAATAACCGCTGGATTGTATACAGACGGTATTGTCTGACCTGATTGCTTTAAGATCTCATGGTCACTAATGCCAGATGTGCGCCTATTGCCACCAGTTGAATCTGGTATAAGTGTTCCAATATATCCTTTCGCTTTTAATGCAGCGGCGAGCTTGTATGTGTCGCCTACATCTAAATATATCTCATCGTACACCATGAACACACCATTTATATATTTAAAGATAACGCTGGTAGTGGGTGCGACGTTAAAATCTGATCCGATGTAAATGGTTCCATGTTGAGGCGTATCGAATTCTTTAACATGTTTTTCTTCGCTGTATGCATAGTAAACTTGACCATCACTATCATCCGAATATAGACCGAGCAAGAACCTATTACGTTCACGCTCAGGCATTGATTCCAGCAATGTTAAATAATCGCTGTCAATGTTTTGAATGTTATCTATTGGGTTCATTAGAATGGATGCATAGTCTGATTTGTTTTTAATCGGTTCATTGTCAACTGGATTTAATCCTAATTCAAATAATGAATATGCCCAATGAGACTTATTGGGTGGGTTCATGTCATAATATACTTTCTTCTTTAAACTATTCTTTTCTGCTAAACGTGACAGTGCAATTTGAATTGATGAATATGGTATTTGTGAGCACTCATTAAATGTTAATGTAGAAAACTCTTTACCTAGAATCTTCTCAACTCTTTTATCGTCGTCTAGCCCTGCGAACCATATCTCGCTACCATTTGCCAGCACAGCATAGTTGTCTGTTTTGTTATACTCATATTTTAAATGAGGGAATGACATCCTCATCATCTTTGGAAATGTATCTAGTACAACAGATGTTTTAATAGAGTTAAATGTTTGTCTAAGAATAGCGTGACGTGATTTTTCTTTTACAGCGCGTATAGTGTTTGCTCTTACAATGCCAAATGTTTTTCCGCTTCTTGACTACGATCCCCCATAGCTCATGATGTGCTTAGCATCACTGGCCATAAGGGACACCTGCTCTTTCTGCTTATCGGTTAAAGAAAATTCAATCATAGATTTTTATCGTCGCTTGAAATTTCAATTTTATTTATTTCGTGATTTATCTCTTGTTTATCAGATTGTCCTAAATATTGTTTACCAAGCCATAGAAGCATTGTCACGTTACCGCTCATTGCGACGTCATATTGCTTGCGTCTTAGTGCAATTTTGCCCTTGCCTCGCTTTTGCTCGAAATACTCCGCGAATTTCATGCCCTTAACTTTTATAACTCTTCTTTCAATTGTGTCCTCTGAAACATCAAACCATGATGCAATCTCTCTTAATGAGCATTGTATAGCGCACAGTTTGTCGAATTCTTCAAAGTTTATTTCCTTTGGCTTTCTTCCTGCACCCATTACTTGCTCCTTCGTTTTAATTGCTCACGCTGAACTAGTTTATATGCGACATCGTTGCAATAAATTCTTTCCGTTGGTCTATCTTTGGTTAAAGCACCGCCCATCAATGACCTAACTTGCTTACTCCAAATTTCTTTAAATCTTTTATCGCTTACTTTAAATTCAGAGATAAAAACTGGATGGTTTAAGTTTGCGGCCCAATCGAAAAATTCACTATGGTTAAAAGAAGAGTTTTTATCATACTCGGCAGTACCTTTATATGGAATGTCACAATAAACAATGGAATTATCTTTTATTGGAACTAATTTGTAGTCACCATTATAAAACTCTAGTCGCTGTAGTCGCTCTAGTCGCTCTAGTTGCTGTAGTTGCTGTAGTCGCTCTAGTTGCTCTAGTCGCTGTAGTCGCTCTAGTCGCTGTAGTCGCTCTAGTTGCTGTAGTTGCTGTAGTTGCTGTAGTTGCTGTAGTTGCTTTTCGTCAATAAATTTATATAAAAACTTAGGGACACCATTCACACGATAATATTCGATTCTATTTCTTAAATGTAGTCGTTTTTCTGTTACGCTTAAATGCTCTGGAAATTTGTCAAATCCAAAGACATTTTTTGCCAAATCATTAAACTCGTTAAATATTACCGCTTGGTGCATTGATCGCTTATAATCTTCGATATCCTCACCAAAAAGGTAGGCTCTTCCATTATTGCCAAATGACCATAATAATTTAATCATCGGTTCATCTATTCTTTTAAAAAACTGCTCTCGTGATATCCATTCGGGTTTATAAACATTGTAATTGAACTCACCATTAATTGCTTTTTGAATTAATTCTGGTACGCCTTTTCTGATTTCATTGAAATGAAATTGCTTGTAGTCCTTGCTTCTGTGCAATAGCATCGCATGAGTAACGCTGAAACCTCCACCGAATAGATCGTAAAAATTTTCTAACTTCGGGAATATTCCAATGATGTCTTTAATTATTTTTGATTTTGATCCCATGTAGGGTATGCCATACTGACTCATTTTACTTTCACCACATAACCCTTATGAGTTAAATCATCATAGAGGTCTTGCAACTCCATTTTGTTTGGAAGTTTAATTTCAAGTGTAAGCTTTTCGGTCTCTTCTGACTCATTCTCGTCTTCATCGTCATTCATTAAATCAAGTTTAGTGAAATCGAATTTCATACCTAAATTATCTAGGTCGAATTCTGGCCCAAAATCGATAATTTCTGTATTTATCATTTCATTATCTTGTGTTGACCATTCTGCAATTGCATTGTCTGCAACCATGTCAGCGTACTCTTGCGCTTCATTTTCGTAGTCTTGAAAATCAACTGCAATTTGTGACCAACCAAGATGCTTAATTGCCAATAGTCTCCCATGTCCCTTTGTCATAAAGCCACTGCGTTTTGAAATTACAATTGGTGTCCTTTGACCTTGATAGTCAATAATTTTTGCCAATCTTTCAATCTGTGCCTCTGGATGCTTGTTTGGATTTTTTGGGTTTGGGATAATACGTGGATCATCAATAGCGAGTAGCTCGCCATATGCGCAATTGAATTTCATTTTTACATCCTTGTAATAACTAGCACAACTAGTTAAGTTATGGGCACCGCCTCACGAATTAAGAATATTTTCAAGTCATTGAAATGTCAAATAACTAGAAATACATTGTAACATGCTGAAATAACATTACCTAAAGTTTAACTTAAGCATGTGTTATCACATATTTACATAAATAATAATAATTTAGTTCGCTCAAGAATATGCTATAATAACTATATAAACAAAACAAAAGGCACAATATGGAAACATCATTAACAGTTAAGTTGATTGCGCTTTTAGAAGAAAAACAATTAGTCGAGAGCTTATTATTAAACAATAGAAATGATCTTTTAAAATCAAGACTTGAAGAGATAAATAAAGAAATCAAAGATTTAGTAGATAGTACAGATAAACAATAATAGGGGGCAATATGAAAATATTATCAATTTTACCACTAATGTTTTTAATATCTTGCAATAGTACATCTAAACCAAGCTCAGATGCATCAAATGCACGCAAGGAAGTGGTTTTAACATTTGAAGGCGACATTGAATCATTAACGACTGTTGACTACCACACAAGCTGCTCTAATGGATCTAATACGGCCTATAAGTACCAAGGTAATGGCCAATTAACGGTTAGATATAATCGTTTTGAAAATGCTGATTGCACAAAAGAATATGTTGATTATCCCCTGGTGGGAAGCTATGACTCGCATGTTTTAACTTATACCTGTGAGCTTGATGAAAATGTACTTAACTGTGAATTAGATGAAAATTACTACACTTGGATGGTTGATCACTTTGCTTTAGATATTAATGACTGGGATATTATGAGCTGCATAGATAATGGCAGCAACTTAAGCCTGCAAACAGGTGATCCCAATTATGAAGATGGTGACTGCGAAGAGTCAGTAACGGCACAATTTGTTCTAACTGGCACAAAAGAAGAGCTAACAATTAACGGCCAACAATTAAACTATGTGGAGTAATTATGAAGCAAGGCCAATTTAACCAAATGAAAGACATCCTTAAAAGTAACTACGATATATCTTTTGGTCTATACTTAAACGCAATGCAAGTAATACTAAGAATAAATACAAGCGCTGATGATATTGAACAAGTAAGAATGTTGATGTCAGACATAAACTCACTAAGTAATGAACTAAAAAAATTAATTGATGCAATCAAAAATAGTGAATCAGACAGCGATTAATTACTATCGGTTATAATCTTTAATTTTTTAATCTTTGCTTGGTACTCATACAAGTACAACTCATGCAAGCTTGGCGCTATTTCAAAAAGCTTTTCCAATTGAATCATTACGTCCGCCATTTCACTGGCCAAAGCAACATCATCAACCTTGCCAAGCCTAAAATGAGTCACTGCAACAATTAATTCACCCAATTCCTCAACCACTTTAAACAGATATTCATCCTTGCCAAACTGATCTATTAGCTTTCTATACATCATTGATTTATTCATTAAACACAAGCCTCAATATTAATTTTTTAAACTTAGTGTCAGCTTTTATTATCCTATATCCATCTTTTTGTGCATCCCAACTTGGTTGAAAATATCCCTTATTCATTATATATACTGCGTGTCTATCTAAGTATATTGGGCAAGGATAATTATGCTCCGCAATTGGTGAACCACCAAAAGTTTCTATTTCTATTTTTGGAAAATCCATTTCTTTAATCCTTCTCGAAAAAAAGTTTATCGTGTTTAATATTCTCACTCAACTGCTCAAGCGTGCGACAATAAGCATCATCCAATTTCTTCTTTATAAATGTCGCTTTATCACAATGACCACAATAATCAAGTGAATCATTATTGTTAATAAAATCTACTTCAACACCACAAGACTTACAAACATCTACCTCTCGACAACACAACGAAGACTTCATTTTAAAACTCGATTGTTATTTTACTTGGTTTATCGCCTATTGCGGATAAAAGATTAGTGCCACTAGAAAACAGTGAGGCTTCCTCATTGTTTTTTCTTACAACAGTAAAAAGACTTGTATCTACAAACCAGCAATAGTTGTCAAAAAAAGCAATAGCATCAACACCATTATATACAACTGCGCATAGCTCCTTTCCATTAACATTTATATTATTCCAGAATAAGTCTACATTTATTCTAATTTTAACCAATTCATAATTACTCATTCCAACCCCTTTAAAAACTGCTCGTGTTTTTCAATTGCATTTATTGCAAAATAGGCGTTGCGATCCATCTCCAAGTTGTCTGCAATAAAATTAAGTGTCTCATGAAAATCCTTAACCGCTTCTCTTAGTTTTTTATTTTCTTCTTCAATTTTAATAACATAATTGCCTACATATTCACTCATAAATTTTCCTTTAAATACTTTTGCCATTTTCCATCAATATCATGCCAATACCAATAACGTTGCGGAGTGTGCTCCCAAGGGAACGCAGCAAGTATTAATGAGTAATGGTTAAATTCCAGAAAGTCGCAAAGCAATCCTTTATTGTCATAATGAAACTCACACATAAACTCATCAAAGCAATCATTTTCAACAAGAAATTGGTCGAATAGTTTTTCCAAGGTTTTAGTTTTCATTTTGACACCGCACTAAGCGCACAAAACGCTCCCCAAATATTTATTATAGGCGTTATCGAAATACATATAATAAAATACAAGCCTTTAATATTTTTACTTTGTCTATTGCGTAAAATGAAACCCATAGTAATAAACATAGGTATGAAATAAAAAATAAACAATAATGTAAAAAAGGCTATATCACTCACAATTCACCTCGATTTCTCTTTCAAAATATTCACAAGCTATTCTATTTAATATCTTAGCTCTTTGAGCGTCCGCTACTTCTTTTTTAGTGTGCGCGCTAATGTACCCACACTCATAAAAATTAACCCAAAACTTTTTTAATATTTTCTTCTTGTCTTTAGGTGGTAGGATTTCGGTGCCGCTTGAACTGTAAAAACAAAGAGAATCAAATAACAACAAAGTGCAAGCTGAATGATGCCCTTTTGGAATATAAAATAATGAATTATTGTTGGAACCAATGACTACACAATCTATGCCTGAAAGTTTAAAAATCGTCCCAAACTTAATCTCCTCGCACGCCAATATTTTTTCAAGTGTCCATTTGCTCATTTATTATCCTTAAATTTATACTTCCTAACGGTTAAATTAAGCTCTTTAAATATTTCTACGTCTTTGTAATTTTTCAAGCTACTCATCACGTTTCCTTTTTTTATCAACAACTTTAATTTCTTTTCCAGTTAAAATACTCTCAATTAATTCAATTGAAAATCTTAAACCCGCAATAGCCCTCTCTAGTTTTTCATCTACCGTCATCACATCACTCCTTATATGCATTTGCCTTTATAATCCACAAACCAATCATCTTTAATGCTTAAGCAATAATCTTCGTCGTTTTGTAATAACTCAAACTGCTCTTTTGGTATTTTAAGCGCAATCATCGAGCACGGATCGTTGTTTGTTAAAAAATTCTTTCATATTAGCCATAGCCATCGCCATCGCCATCGCCAGAGCCAGAGCCATCGCCAGAGCCATAGCCATCGCCATCGCCATCGCCATCGCCATAGCCAGAGCCAGAGCCATCGCCATCGCCATCGCCATCGCCATAGCCAGAGCCAGAGCCAGAGCCATCGCCATAGCCAGAGCCAGAGCCATCGCCAGAGCCATAGCCATCGCCATCGCCATAGCCAGAGCCATCGCCATAGCCAGAGCCATTATTAATCTTTAGGCCTTCCATACTTTAACTCCATCCAAACTATCTTTGGCTTTTTGAGTTAAATCTAAAATTTCAATTGCATTTAATAATTTAACCGTATCAACTGCTTCTGGGAATTTACACTTAGTTTGATCGGGTGTGCCTGATTGCGCACATTCACTTAAACTAGCTCCGTACCATTGCCACATTCTTCTAGCATTTTTCAAGACTACCTCTTGGCCGACTTGAGATTCTAAGTAGCCATAAAAAACACCAGCGGAGTATGTTCTAACGATAACCGCCTTCATCCCATTCAAGTCTTTTGCTTGGGCACTTAAGCTATCTTTGCGTACATACTCAACATTGTTAATCATAATTGTCTCAATCTTTTCTTGACTCATTTTAAATCCCCTTGTTTGTTAAAAAATTCTTTCATCTCTCCAAAAATATCGGCTATCATAATAAATATCGCCTCAAGCACATAAGCAATAAGCCACAAAATGCCTGTCATAACACCGTAGATCGTCCATAAGATTGTTTTCATTTACTCATCCTTGTTAAATAATTCAGTCATTCTTTTCGCATCAAAATGGTAATAATCAGTAATGTTGAAGCCAAGCTCAATTAAAATTTTTTCAAAAGTAATTAATGATGGCTCATGCTCTCCCTTCTCATAATTAGAAATAGAGACTCTTGTTATTCCGACAGCGGAAGCAAGTTTTTCTCTACTATATCCCTTTAAGCACCTGCAAAATTTTATAAAGATGCTATACTTTGGCACCGCCTTACCGATCACAACAACCCTTCATCATACTTGCACACTTCCCATGTTTCCATGTTGAGGAGTAGTTTATCTCCGTTTTTTACCATGGTTATTTCTTCTATTAATTCCAATTTTCTCTTGCAGTCAAAATCGGGTGCTTTTTTTGAATCAAAGCAATATCTAATACAGCCAGTTTCCCCTAAGCATTTATACAGTACTTCGTATTTTGGCTTTGGCGGTTCTTCGTAGATTGACCAATCTCCTGGGTGCTTAAAAAGAAGAGTGCTTTGTACCCATATTTTTAGATCACTAGATTGAATTAGCGCACCACTGTCTATTTTAGCATATACTCCAACTTTTCCCTTTAATGTCTTCCCATCCAACAACGCTTGATAGCATTCCTTCCGTGATTTCATAACTCTCCTAAGCATATCCATGTTAATAAAATTTCAATAGTTGTTGAGGTATCATCAGGAGCGTATTTGTTTAAAAAGCAAGGATCACTCGCCTCTGTCTCTAGTACCATACCCCACCAACCAATATCTGCATCCACTATAACCAACCCACAACCATCTTTTGATAAATAAACTTTTGAAATTTTATTTTTCATTTTTCTATCCTTTTCATTTCTTCATACTCATAAGCAATACACGATAGCGCATCTTTAATGCCACCGTTTTTCTTATAAGCAAAAAATCTTATATCATCTTTCTGTGCAGTAATCTTGTGCCCACAATCTTTTATACTGTAACCGTCACACTCCATACTTGAAATTATCCTTTCAATATGCATGTATGATCCACCAAGCTGCATTTGTCTGGCCATATAATTACCCTAGAAAGGAATGTCTTCAATTGTAATTGATGCCTTTGAGGAAAAATTTTCCTTTGATTGATTAACCGACAACCCCTCAATGTATTGTTTAATATAATTTTTATCTCCATATTGAGAATCTTTTCTAAATGAAACATCCACTAACAATCTTTTGCCAACCATTAATTCTGTTTGCATAACACCTGTTAAGTTAGAAATTCTTTTAAGCCTTGCCAAACCAATGTTTGTTGCTTGGTCAGATGATGGAACAAAAACATTAACTGAATCAAACAAAACTCTTTTTGAATATTCACCAGATAAAACTTTTAATTTAAAGTTTAAATATTTGCCGCCACTAGAGCTTTGTTTTAAATCAACCGATTCAACAACCACTTCGTATTCTCCGTTTGGCAACAAACCAAACCCAACCTCTTCTTTCACATCTTTAATTAGCCCTGAAAAATCCACAATTACCCCTCTTGTTTTGAGTTAAAAATCTTATTCGTTATTAAACCTAAATCTGGTTTCTCGAATTTATCAAGAGCTCCAGATCTATCTTTTGCAAAATCTATATAGGTATTGTCTGTTGATATGAATCTTTTTTTCTCACCATCTTTATCTATTGATGTTAAATAAAAAACTTCATCAAAAAAAGAAACAATTTTTTTAGACAATGACTTTTGAACCAAATCCAATGTTACAGTATCACTTCCGTCTTTATCGCCTAGTTTATCAAGACACGTTAACCATATATTATATTTATCCATATCTCTTAGGGACTTAAGTAATCTTGTCATTGTTTCAGAGTACGCTTCATATAAAGCAAAGTTTTTACTTTTATCAAATTGTGGCTTGTAGTGAGAAAAAACTATTTCTCCAATCTCAGTTATTGAATCTATAAAAATATGCTTATATTTCATTCCGTTTTTAAGCTTATTAAAAATGGAAATCAAATCATCAAATGATTTAACCTTTACAAAATCAATTTCTTTTCTCCTTAATGATAACAATCCTGACTCTGCACTTATAATTAATGTCTCATTGTCGGGAAGTGTTCCAGCTAATGTTGTTTTTCCACTACCAGATGATCCAACAATAATTGCAAAAATATGATGAAATTCTAATTCGTTTGTTTTTTGAATATCCATAATTATCCCTTTATTTATTTGTAAGTTTAATATTATTATTTTGTATAAAAATTGATTCCATAATTAATTTCTTATGCTCATCTTTTATCTCATAATTCTTTTCAATATTTTTAATCCAATTAAAAGTGGAAGTGTAGTGATCTGTCGTCTTGCAACTAGCAATAGTTTTAATAACTCGAGTAATTTCTTTTGAATTTAATTCTCTCATTGTGCCCACTTTTAATTATTGATAATTAGAACTAATTGTTATAATAATACAAAGTATATGTAAATTAAAAAAAGGAAAATTAATGCAATTATTTTCAATACAAGACCTTGATAAATACGAAGAAATAATGACTGTTACAAACCTAGTTGAGATATTAAAAATATCTCGCCCTACAGTAGTAAATCTATTTAAAAAACAAGGCATGCCACACTTTAGGGCCGGATCAAATTACCTGGTAACAAAAAGGGCATTCTTGGAATACATAAATAACCAAAAGGCATCAAATGAGTTCGGGAAAAAAGAACTATTTTAGGCATTCTATTTATGCCAGCAAGGATGATAAAATCGTTGATTTAATTTCAACGCATGGCAAACAAGCATATTTTCACTACTTCAGATTACTCGAATTATGCGCAGAGCAAGCCATTGACTCAATGCCAGAAAAGTTCATTTTCCACCGCCGAACTTTGTGTGCTGAACTACTGGTGACTAACTCACGACTAGGTCACCACCTACTGGCCATACAGTCGTCACTACTTTGCCACTACTTTATGACTTCTAGTAAAGTAGAGATTCTGATTCCTAACCTTCCGAAATATCTAGGGTTGTATCAACCCAAAAATACCTCAAATTTTCCTATTAAAGGAAATAAAATAAAAGAAAATAAAATTAAATTAAATACTTCCACAAAACCTTCTAGCGAAGATTTTGACACACCACAATTAAATTCAGAATTGACAAATACGGTCAAGAAAAAAGAAACGCAGAGCGAAGAAAATAAAATGCTTGCCAAGGCAATTCGAGAAAATTATATTTCCGGTTATCAAAATCGCTACGGAGTAAAACCAACATGGGCAGCAAAAGAAAATTCACTTGTAAAAACTTTAATCACCCGAGTTGGTCAAGAGGCACTAGAGCTATCAGCGAATTATTTAAACTACAACGATCCATGGCATATTCAGCAAAAACACCCATTCGGATTATTGGTATCGCAACTAGATAAAATTCGGGTTGAATTAAATAACCCAAACAGAATGCTCGATCACCACCAAGCTAAAAAGCAATTAGAAAAATACTCAGACCAATCACAAATAAAAAATGAACGTGAAAAAGCAATGCAAGCTTTTCTAAATAAACCGGATGAAATTGAAAATGATTAGACAAGAATTTTTTACGGCATTTCAAATTGTACTTGATGTTTATGGTGACAAAAACTATCCACCTGTCAGACAAGAAATCATATTTGATTATCTCAAAGCACTCAGCATAGAAGAGTTTAATAACGGATTAAATGCGATTGTGGGCAATGAAAAATACCCACCTATGATGAATGAATTTAAACAGTATTTTCAAAACATAATTCAAACCAAAAATAAAAATATCATGGATTCAATGGCCAAAGAAAATCATTGCACTAAATGTAATTCAACTGGAATTGTTTTGGTTAAACAATGTTATGGGTTTGCTGACAATGCTTACCAGTGTAATTGTTATTTGGGTAAAAAATTTTACTCTCATTTTCCTAAAATATTTCTTGCATCAACAAAACAAATTAATTAATATCCCTTAATCAGAGTGTTGCCCACCAACCATTTGATGAATCATGGTAGGTTAAAGCGTTAAAGCCCACAAAGCCTACCCTGACCAAATTAAGCCTTTAGCAAGCAAGACAATTCATATGCAAGTTTCCTTTTAAGCCTAGATTAGTAAAATTCTCTAGGCTTTTTTATTTTAATTAGTTTATCTTATTTACTAAATGTCCCCTGTTAGTAGACAATTCAATCTTTAAATAAACAAAAGGCTTTATATGAAATTACTTATTATTATTTTAATGGCCGTATCATGTGCTACCTCTAACCCAACTATTACTCCAGACAAACCAATTGAGTCAGTTAGTAATGAAGCGAGACAACAACCAGACGACATTCAGACAACATCTAATTTAGTTCTATTTAGTGCACGTGAGCTTGATATGAAAAATCATGTATGGCTTAAACCGTCAATTGATTGTGTGCATAAAGTTTTAAACTCAAAAGAATTTAAAGATGATTTAATGGCCGTTAAAAGCTTTGATTATGCACCCAAGGAACTAACAGGCATCGACGTTTTAAACCGCTTAAATCAAGCTAAAACCGTTTCTGTGCGCACTTATTATAAAAGGTTCGGATCAGCTATTGCATATACGTATTACGATGCAAAGGAAATTTATTTAAACACCAAGTGGACACGTCCAGTTTATGATATCGTCAATACTTTGACACATGAATTGACACACACAATCGGTTTTTCACATGGTGATAATTACGCATATGGCAAGGAAAAATCAGTACCGTATTTTGTTGGTGATCTAGCAAGTAAGCAAGCCAAAGAATTGTGTAAATAATGTACTCATTTTCTTTTAATACTCATCCTGTTAATTTAAATAATTGCAGAATTGTTAATTTCAGGATGAAAAGAATCACTAAAACTAAAGAGTATTTAGAGTTAGAATCATTCATAGCAAGTGAATTAAAACTAAAATACTCAACACTAGTTGAAAGATTTAACTCTGTATTTTGCAAAGAAGCTCATTACTTAACCGTTAATTGGCGTTTTTATATTCCAAATTTATTAACCAAAGATAAAAAGACTAGAGTTAATATGCGCTCTGGTGACTTGTCCAATATTGTTAAGCCTATTGAAGATGCACTATTTATGCACTTTACCAATGCCGATGACTCACATGTTATTGCCATGAATATTGAGAAGATTCAATCTAAAGAATATAGAGTGGAAGTAGATATTCAAATAAAAGCAATTGAATCTATTCTTTAAACGCAGAAATTCTTATTTAATTGAACATGAGCATGATAGTTATCACCTGTTCCATGTAGAACAATTAGTGATTGACCGCCTGACTTATTAAAGGCACCAATCTTACCATATTTTCTATTGGCCCAAATATACCACTCGTTAACAAATTCTTTTGGTACATCATTGATTCTAATATCAACCGCACGTCCTTCACGATGTGAGCTTGAAACTCTTTCTAGCTTTTGATCCTCTTCTAGTGTGGAGAGTGTTGCTGTAATGGTCATATCTTTTTTTGATTCATGCCAAAATAAAGCAAAGTCACAAACCATCATCACAAGCATTGGATGACATTTATAAAATACAGATTCGTCTTTTTTTGTTTTAAATTTAATCATGCGATATCATCCGGCAATCTAAATATATGCACATTGCCCGCTAAAGTTGAACCATTTGCATCCACTCTAATATTTCTTCCAATATTAATATGTGCACCACCACCAGTAAGAGTACTACCTGTAGCATATAAATCTATGTCTACATCAATTGCACCTCCTGACTCAATGAATACTCTTTGACCACCAAAAACAGCATTGTTATTGGTTACCTCAACAACAATTAGCGCTCTATAAGTCATAGTTGTTACCAGAACATTATTAGATGTAGTGCTGAATGCTGATTTTCTATAGTCTATAAATGGAAATAACATAATTTACTCCAGTGGTGCCATTGATAAGCTAACACTAATATTAAATGAACCAACTGCATTAGATACAATAAATGGAACGATACTATAGTTTTTTTCCAGTGTCGATATTGATAGTGAACCAACATTATATCCAGATGCTGTATTTTGAATGATGTCAACAGCGTCAACATCTTTACCAACAGTTGCTTGTGTGACAGCATTTTGGTTAACAATAGGTGCAGTACCAAATAAATTGCCAATAAATGCACCAGTATCATCGTAAACTTTAAAATTAATAGAATTATTTCCAGTATTAACCGTGTGACCAACTGTCATTGTCCACGCAATAACTTCGCACTTATAAGGAATGTGATATTTTTGCAGATAATTATTAAAAGAATTTGCAAAGAAAAAACCATACATTGAAAAATCTCTCACGTGATAGAATCTATCATTGATATAATTTATCGCTGCACCAACTTTTCTAAACAGTGCTTCTGTATTACTTCTCTTATATGAGATATCACCTATTCTAAAATATTCTCTCGATGCTGGTACTAAATCTTGATTTGCCATAATAATCCTATGCTAATAAATAAGGATAACCATTATCCAGATAAAGCGAATTTTCCATTTTATCACCAACTAAAGGCGTAAATGTTAGGGCCGTATTCAAGTAAACCGTGTTACCTATAATATTGTCAACCGTCACTTCCTGTTCAAATGAATCTCTAACGTAATCTTCTGAATGAACATAAATAGATGATCCTATAACCAAGTCACCAACATTATCTACATCAAATTCATTCGATGAAACCACACTAGTTATATTGAATTGCCTATTAAGGTAAACAAACCTAAGCTTATAATTAGAATCAATTTCTGCGTTTGTGTCATCATATTCTGGTATCTCTATTATGTAATCTTCTAATGGAGCAAAAGACAGTGCTTCAACCAATATAAAATTACTATCTATTGGATCAATTGAAATAAATTTTGTTGTTTCATCAACAGTATAGTCATCCGATCTTATTCTTATATTCTCACCAGCGAACGGCCGCCACTTATCTGCTTCGGTTAAAAACTCTCCTGTAATATTCATTCTAGAAAGTCTAACCCTTGTAGTTGTTGATCCTGCACCAACAAAACTAGATAAGCTTATTACGCCATATCTCGCTGCTAAAGCATAATTTGTTTGCAATAAATCAATCGAAACATTACCTGTCGTGATGTCCATTTTTTTATTGGCAACTTCATATAACTCTAAAGGCAAACCACGCTTACCAGTGTTTGGATTTGGAATCCTAACATCGCTGCCACCAAAAGGAATGGTATCACCAACTTCAATATTAAAGCCATCCTTGTATAAAATCTGAATGCCTTGAATAAATAGTGGAGCAAATCTATATCGGTCATTTAACCTTGATACAATTGCCTGGATCATAGTTGTTGTTGCCGAACTTGATCTCAAACCGTCCGATTCAACTTTATATCCCTTATAACCAACATTCATTCTCTGTTTAGATGTCTGGTTTACAAGAATATCTCTGGTTAAATATTCGCCACGAATAAGATCCAGATCATATTGGTATGTAAAATTATTGTATAAATATTTAGATGTTGATCTTTGTGTTTTGATTGACTCAATATTAGTTATATTCTTAACATTTATTGTTGGTAATACATCAACAGACAAAGGTGGCGTTGTCATTTTAACAGATGATCTTGCTTTCCTTGGTAATGAATATAATCCAACTGGGAAAAATAGTTGTGTGTCAATCCAGTCTTTTGCATTATCAATTGCATCAGATAGGTAAAATTCATATTCAACAAATGTAGAAAATAAAGATGATATTAATGATTCAAAACCTGCGACATCAACTTCATTTGTTTGCATATTAAGGCCATCAGGAAATACATTGTATTTTGATTTGTATGACATCTGGCCAGTATAATTTGCATCAGTAACTAAGCTTTCTTGTGTTACGATATAACTACCATTATCAAGTAATCCAAACCCTGCAACAGTATATGTGCCAGCATTTGAACCACCAGATAATGTAATAATATCACCTTCAACTAATCCAGTTTTTTCTTGAATGTTAAAGTAATTAAATATTAAAGTATTATTAATTGACTCCATAGGGCTGATAAAATTAATTGATACTGGAATATCTAGTGAATCAAAGCTAGTGTTACCATCATTTGATAACATTACTTTCAGGGCCAACTCTAATGGTTTATCTATTAGTTGATAAACACTTGTACAATCACTATCATTATCATGACTAACAGCAATTGTTCCGAGCTGCCCTCTAATCCCTGTAATCTGAGTAGTAGAATCAATGGAAGAAACCAAGATAACCTCATCATCAATTCTAATATAGCTAGTAAACGTGTCTTGAGTTTCATATAACCCATTTGTTGATAGTACGTTTATGGTAGTTGATAGTGGTGTCAATGCACCTGTCAGTTTGCTTTGGTAGGGGTTGTAGATGGTTTGTCTTCTGAGGTTGTCTGGATGTGATATTGATACTTGACAGGTGCCAGAATCAAGATTGAAACCGTCGACAAAACCCCTAAATAAAGGAATAGCATCTTGTGGATATGCTGCTTTCGCAAATGATAAATACACCTGCGCTTTCCTTCCAAGAATTTCACCAATAGAATCAAGAGCAAAAATTTTTGCTACCTTATTATCTTTATCAATTAATTCAATTTGAAATGTTGATATTGAGTTTGTATTAGATTTATCTGGTTGTAGCTGTTGTGAAATGCTTTTATCTGTAGCACCTTCAAAGCTAATATAGTCTAGTGCACCTAATACTTGCTGTAGACCATCCCATGTTGCGCCTTCATCATCCCAATTCAGTCCACCATCCCACTTAGCGAATTCAAATATTGGGCTTGATCCAAAAATAGTATCAATGCCTTCAACCTCTAAAATTAGCTGAGGTGTCTTTGATATTTGTTGCGATAATGATTGTGCTCTAGCCGTTAATATAAATGCCATATCACCTATTAATCCCAACCGCATACAGACAGGCAAAGGTTATCTGTATACGGTCAGGGAGTTTATTTACATTTGCGTGGATATTTCAAGCAAACGTAAAGTCTAAGTTCTTTGTCGTTGTAATAATTTTCCAACTGTTTTAGTTCGTCGGTTGTCACACAAATATTATTTGTAATGTCTACTAACTCTCCATTGCGATATCCACTACCAACATTTGCAATTGTTTGGTCAATTACAGGTCTATTAAAATACCTGCCTATTTGTGGACTATTGCAGCTTATTAATGTCAGACAAAACAACAGATAAAATCTTGCGTTCTTCATCACTTTTTGCCTCTTTTATTTTATCCAAAATTAGAAACTTTTTTTGTTCTTTGCTTATTACAGTGTCTTTTATTTGCTCAATCTTCCAATCTAAAAACATTGAATACAATGATTCAATTGCTTCTAAAACTTTAGGAATAACTTTAGCAACAGTAATGATGGCCGTAAAAATAAGCTTTAAACTCATTAAGCATCCTTAAGTGATTTTGCCAATTTTAATAATGCCATAACAAGCTCAACAACCTCTTCTTGAGATAAATCTTTAAGCTCATCATCAACTTCTTTTAAATCTTTAAAGCCTTCTAATAGAACTTCGTGTGCTTTTACAAGATCAAGCAATTGAGCTAAATCATCAACGCCAACACCATTCTTAGCAATCAATTTTAATTTAACCCCTAATAGTTCTAGTGCTGATAATAATTCTTTTGTTTCCTTAACTGTTTTCATTTATTCACTCCTATTGAATACGTGCCTTAATGTGGGCAACGTCTGAAATAATATTGTCTTGTTTTTCTCTTAAGTAAGTTATTTCCTGCCCATGCGTTTCAGTTCTTTCGATTATAACAGCAACCTTTTCATTTAATTCTTTGGTTGCTTCGCTCATTTCCTTGAGTGATTCAGACATATTTCTAATCAAATAAACCGCTAAAAACCCACATATTGATAGAACAATGTCTAAAAATTGCATTACATACTCCCAACCATGTCATCTATAAATAAACAAATTGCATCAATGTCCGATTGAAATATTAATGTTTCATCCGCCACGAGTGTTTGAGCCAATGCTTTTGCTTGTAGCAATCTACCAAACTTTAACTGCTCATCGATTGCCATAATTTCTGGCATTGCTTGAATTGCATTCTTTTGTGCGCTTGTAATTGGTCTACTGTTGATTAAATATGTAAAATATTTTTTAACTAGCTCTCCGGACTTGTAATATTTTTCCCAAAGTAAAGCTTTTGCCATCGCATCTTGCAGTCTTAATTCTCTTGATTCTGCATTACTTCCATTTACTGTTATTTCGTATGGGCCAGTGATTTCATATTCTGCTTTTAAATGATAAAGCGTTCTAAAAGTTACTTCATCATTTTGTAACACCTCTTCTTGCGAAGTAATTAAAGATTGAAGTTCTTCCGGCACCTCATATAAAGATCGTGCTGGATTCCCCCATGTATTATTTTGAACTTGCGAATCAACCCATGCAATTGCATCTAATTCGTTTTCATAAACCGCGCCAAATGAATAATTATTAACTAAATTTATAACTGTTATTTTCCACATGTTAATCCCCTTTATTGCCTGCTATATCCAAATGTATTAAATCCTACCGTAGTCCCCATGTTTCTGGATACTCCATTAGTATGTAACATCCTAATAGTTATTACATCATTAACGTTGCATGGTATGGATTTTGCCGATATAGATGCAGAAGGATTGGTATCTGTAATACTGGTAAACCCGCTTCTTACCACACGTGTTCCGTTTTTATAAATTTCCATAAACATAATCCCTGTCCCGGCAGTGGCACCCGCTAAGCTTGCAGTAGCACTAAAATCAAAAACACCGTTAGATTTAATTGTTATATCGCCAGTAGATGTGTTGATTGCAGCATGTGTGTCCGATGTAACACTATTATACACAATAGTGGTAAGTGTGTTATTAGCAATCGCTGCGCCAGCGGTTGTAGTAGCAAATGCATTCATTGGTTCCGCGCCAAGAATAGTTTGAGGCGATGCCACTTTATTTATTTTTGCGGTATTAAAAACAGTTAATGCATTTAATGTGTATGCGTCCGAAGTTCTTAATTGATAAACCTTACCTCTTAATAATGGAACAACTCTACTAGAGGTAATATAGTTGGAACTAGGCGCATAAGCGATTGTCCCATTTGGTAACGAGATAGAATCGGTAACATTATATACAATAACATTCCAAGAGGTAATGGTTGCCGTTGCAAAAACCTCAACACTAATATCATAATCTCCGTTCTCGGGTACTGAAAAATTAGTGGAGCTTGTCCACAAACCACTTCCGTTTAAATTTACTCCATTGAAGGGGATTGGGTCATTTATTGCTAATGCTGGAGTTGTGTTAGCTCTAACTTCTTGTCCTATATATCTAGCACCCAAATCAATACTTGAAACTGCGTTACTTGATTGGCCTTCTATTTTAATTCTTGCTTTAATGCTTACCGCAACCCCTGCGCCAAAAATAGCACTTCCGTTTTGTTTTGTTAGTGCCCCATTGCCAGCATTTTGAGCTGTAAAAACAAAATAATTTTTACTTGGTTCAATTGATATGTAGCCTGAAATCGCACCGACATTGCCTTGGCCATATACGCCTGCAATTTCAAGTGTAGGAATAGCCGAGCTTGAAACCTTGCCGTCTGGTAGGGCAATTCTCGCCTCAACCGCAGTAGGTGTGCCAATTACTAGTCGTCCAGAAATATTTATATATTGCCCGTCAACATCGTAAAATAAATCAGTGCTTGCGATTGTCCCAAGCCCTTGCGTGGTAGCTGGCACATATTCTTTATCGTCAATTCTTAAAGCACTTGTAGCTACTGGACTTAAGCCTAAAAAGAAATCATTAAATTGAATTGTATACGCAAGGGCGTTTGTACTAGCAATATGAATACAAAGGCGCGCTTCGGTGTCCGTAGAATTTAATTGAAACTGTTTAAAAAAATCTCTGGTGCCGGCTAAAAGACCGTCAAGATTACTTCTAATTATATTTCTAGTAACAAAGCCATCGCTTGATGTGACTAAAAATAAAGATATATCGCTGTCAGTTACGTTTGCGCTATCTAGTTTTAATGCTTTTAATAATTGCTTTAATGTTTTATCGCCATTTCTTATATCAAATTGGTAATAAACGCCCTCGCCCTGGCGATTATTTGCATCCTTGGTTAATAGGAAATCTGAAACATTATTAAGCGCATTAGTTGTATTTCTTGTCCATGTAACTGCTCCATTTGGTACGCCTGCAAAATCGTCTGGAGTTGCGCTTGGCGATGTGGTTTTATATCTAACCCATCCGCTTGTATCAATTTTTGGAGTAGGGTTTAATATATTATTAAACTGACTTGACGGATTGCCTCCAAGATCAACCAAGGCATTATCTGTAATCCCATAATAAGCTTTTGTATCCGTCGCAAATGCAAGTTGTCCGCTTGTAGCAGTCGTCGCGTATGTTTCAAGTGCTGCTTGAGTACCTTGCTTAACATCTAGCCTTGTCGGGTAAGTCATTTCTGATAAGTCAAAAATTTTACTTACTAAAGTTTGAGCGTGCCCAGTGGTTACTACTTCATATTGATCACCTAACTCACCAATTAAAAATCTTGACACTGCACCGCTATCATAAGATAAAGCAGCATCCGTCGCATCTGTCATTGTAACAAGTAAGCCAGCTGGCCCAGCGTCCGCGTCGGATTGCGTGCCCCCATCATTAACAGTTAAATATGGTTCAGAAAAAACAGAAGTTCCGCCACCTATTGCTGCCCATGTTGCGCCATTATAACCCTCAAAACTAGATTGATCAGTGTTGTATCTAATCATTCCTTGTAATGGCGTTGGTCTTTGCGCATCCGTACCAACTGGTAATTTTAATGCACCATCACCTGTCATGTTTAAATTATCTTGAAATTCAGATATTCCATAAACATCAAGATCAGAATCAATTGTTAATTCTGGCATTGAATTTGGAACTATAACATCAATTTTTTGTGTTCTAATATTTCCCATTTGGCCGATGGCCGCAATAGAAAACATAAAAATAAACAATGCAAAAATATAATTATACATTAAAAGTTTCTCCCTAATTCATAAAATCTTAAATCATTATCATCCCATATAACAGTTAGTATATATCCATTTAATAACTGAGCACTCCCAAATAATCTAAATCCAAAATCATTATCATTGTCTTGAAAGTTTACTGTATTTGTATCATCTGTGCCTCTAATATAAATTATTGCACCATCTACTAATCCAGTTACATCACCAAAAGGTGTAAGAGAAGCGTTTACAGGAGAAGCATCCCCAGAAACTCTTCTATATTGCTCGTATGAGTTTAAATCAATTGATATATCTCCATCTATGGATATTGTTTCATTGGTGTATGTTTTTCTCTGAATGGCGTTAACAGCGACATCAAATGCTTCTAATGATTGTTTATGATTCTCACCATCGGTTAAATAATTATTTGTAGCATATATAAGTGCATTAGCGTCGAACTCTCCGGAAATTCCGGATACGTCAAAGC